>Ga0081540_1000168_pt1 | contig 68153 bp, 65 predicted proteins | sample TabmetS2T1R1_FD_71024 | JGI IMG/M metagenome (GOLD analysis project Ga0081540, IMG submission 71024) | Tabebuia heterophylla rhizosphere microbial communities from the University of Puerto Rico - S2T1R1 | ecosystem: Host-associated > Plants > Roots > Rhizosphere ...
GCGGCGAGCGAGCCCGCCGCCATCGACAGCGCGCCGATCAGGCTGTAGCGGGCGAACACGCTGGTGCGCTCCTCGTCGGACGCGCCGCGCGCCAGCATGGCGTGCTCGATCGGCACCAGCACCCCGAGGTCGCCAGTCGATGGATTGATGGTGCCGACGAAAGCGACGGCGGCGACCAGCACGAGGTGCTCGACGGCGGGGAAGGCGAGGCCGGTCAGCATCATCAGCGCGGCGCCGGCGAGGAGGAGCGTGCGCAGGTCCTGGTTCGCCGCGACGGCGCCGACGGCCAAGGTGAACAGCGCGGTGCCGAGCAGCGACGCGGTCGCGACGATGCCGACCTCGACCGGGCTGTAGCCGATCGCGGTCAGGTAGGCGGGCAGGATGATGATGGCGAAGCCGTCGCCGAAGCCGCGCAGCCCGCGCGCGGCATAGAGGAGCGCGACGCTCGGGCGTTCGCCCACAGCCGCCGGATCTACGGTCGTGCTCGCAGTCATCACGGTCCCTTTCGATCCGCCAGTCCGAGCAGCCGCAGGCAGTTGCCTCCGGCGATCGCGTTCTGCTGGTCGCGCGACAATCCCGCCTGGTCCATGGCCTCGATCAGCCTGCCACGGATCGGCCCCTCATCGACGATCGGCCAGTCGCTGCCGGCGAGGACGTGGTCGGCGTCGAGCAGATCGACCGCTGCGCGGATCAGCGCAGGCTGGATCATCTGCGTGTCGATATAGACGTGTTTGCGCATGATCTCGATGGCCCCGCCGCCCTGGCGGCTCTGGCCCGACAGGCCGGAGGCCATGGCGAGTCCCCCGATCGCATGCGCCGTCACGACCACGCGCAGGCCCGGCAATTGCGCGAACACGCCGCCCTCGACCAGCGCGATCAGCGCGGCCGAGTTGACGGTGCCGCGCGCGAACAGGGTCCCGATCAATCCGTAGGGCGCCATCTGTCGGGTCAGCGGCTGCGGCGCCACCGGATGTGCGAACACCGGTACGTCCAGCGTAGCGGCGACCTCGAGGGTCGCGCGCGCCTGCGGCGCGTCGAGCAACGCCTCGCCGCGCGCGCAGTCGACGAACAGACCACGCAGCCCGAGGTCGCGGATCGCGCGCTCCGCCTCGCGCGCGGATGTGTCACCGTCATAGGCGTCAACCGACGCCAGGCCGTGAAGGCGGCCAGGATGGCGCGCGACGAGCTCCGCGACCTGGTCGTTGATCGCCCTGATGACATCGTGGGGCAGCTGGCCGTCCGCGGCAATCAGTTGCGCGGGAATGTTCACGACGCGCGCGGCGAGGTGTCCGTCGCGCATGTCTTTCAGCAGCAGGTCTTCGTCCGACAGCTTGCGGGCAATTGTCTCCCAACGCGAACGCTGACTGGCTGGCGCGGTCTTCGCGGCAGTGATCTCAAAACGTGCTGGAATGAAATGGCTGTGAAAGTCGATCATGTCGAGTGTCCGTGGGTACCGGCTTTGCCGATGACATGGAGCAGGGCTTGAACGGCGGTGCCGTCTGACCGGGAGCCTGCAGTCCCCGGATTTTCGATGAGGTGCTTCCGACGGCTACGCAGCCGGCCGGTGGAATTTGACCCACTCGCGGGCGTGCTGGATCGGCGCCCGCGGCGGCAGCGTCGCGTTGAAGCGGACCACGCTCGGCAACGCGTCCATGCGATTGTCCCAGGCGACGACCGCAGGGAAGCTCGGCAGCAGCTCTCTGCCTTCAGGCGTCAGGGCGAGCGCGAACAGGGTCGGTAGCAGGAAGAAGTCAGCCATGGTGACGGCATCGCCGACGAGGAACTGGCGGCCATCCGACAGCTCCTGTTCCATCACCTCGAGCGCGCGCCTGGCTTTCGGCACCGCACGCTGCACGATCAGGTCGTTAGCCGGAATTCCGAGCTCCGGATAGACGTTTCGCTCGTGCGAGATGTGGTAGATCATCTCCGGATAGAAGTACCAGTTGAGATTGCCGATCCACTGGTTCATACGGGCGCGCTTGCGGGGATCGGCAGGCGTGAGCTTCGGTCCGGGAAAAGCATCGTCGACATAGGCGGCGATCGCATTGGTTTCGTAGAGCATGAAGTCATCATGCTGCAGGACCGGTACGCGGCCGAACGGATGCCTTGCGAGATGCATCGGCAGGTACATCTCGTCCTCGGTATCGTGGAATCGATATGCCACGTTCCTCGCGGTGAGAATGAGGCCCACCACCTTCACGAACGTGCTGCGCGGAAACCCGAACAGAGTGACGTTGGACATTGGGTTCTCCAATGCCGCTGCCGGATGAAAGCTTCGGGAAAATCGGACATTCGCCAAAAAGCTCTCGGCCCGGCGAGCGGGCGACGAGCAGTGCTTGGGCGATATGCCTTGGGTGAGCCGGGCGACTGCGATCAAGCCCGACGGCGTTTATGTGATGCAGAACGGGACAAAAGTCAACGGCGGTCCACGGCGCTTCTGCGCGTTTACTCTATTCCCGGAATGTCCGGCTCCTCGCGCAACCGCTTCAGCGAGGCGTTGAGCTCGCCGCCGAACACGAAGATCGTCGCCGTATAATAAAGAAACACCAGCGCGATCATCGCCGACGCGAGGCCGGCATAATAGGTCACGTAGGTATAGGCGAAGTCGGCGAGGTAGCGGCCGAACGCGACGCCTGCGACCAGCCACAGTGCCAGCGTGGCGGCGATGCCCGGCAGGATATCGCGGAGGCTCCGCTGGCCCGCCGGCAGCCACTTGTGCACCAGCACCAGCGTGGCAACCAGCACGACGCTGGCGATCCCATAGCGATAGAACGTGAAACGGTCCTCGATCTGGGCGAGCCACGGCGCATATTTCTGTCCGGCCGCGAACAGCAGCGGGCCGAGCACGATCAGGAAACCGAGCGCCAGCATCGCCACGGCGCCGACCAGCACGTAGGCGATCGATTCGAGCCGCAGCAGCATCCAGTTGCGCTGCTCGACGGTGCCGTAGGCGCGGTTCAAGCCGATGCGCAGGCTCTCGATGCCGCTCGAGGCGAAGAACACGGCGAGTGCGACGCCGATGGTGAGCACGTCGCCGCGCGCGGTGCCGAGCACGTTGTGGACCTCGGTGATGATCGGCGCGGAGACCTGATCGGGCCAAGTCTCGAGGAACAGGTCCGCCACCTGGTCGGCGAGCCCGCGGTCGCCGATGAAGCCGGCGAGCGCGGTCAACACGATGAAGAACGGAAACATCGCCATCAATGCCGACAGCGCGATGTGACTGGCGATCGCCCAGCCGTCGTCGGCGGCGAAGCGATAGAACGCGTCGATCGTGGCGCGATACCAGAGTTTGAGCTGCTGCACGGTTGAGCCCGCTCCTGTTCCCCGTCCTGACTTCGCCAATCGGACGCGGCTTGGCAAGTGCTGCGCGGGAACTATTGAACGACTCCTCGATTTACCCCCCGCGACGCATTTCGTCGTGGTCACGTTCCGGTGTGGGAAAATGCCGAACGGCTCTGGCGATCCGCTGCTCGATCAAGGTGTGCGGCCTCCCGAGGAGCCGCCGGCCGAATCGCGTCTCGAGCCGCGTTCGGAGCGCCCTTTAGGCACGCGTGCCGCATTCGCCACCCTGGCCACGGCGGTCGCACGCGATACCGGCCGTGCGGCACGACGCCTGCGCGGCTGGTTGCCTGCGTTTCCAGCATTGCCGTGGCGGAAGCGGCGCGACGGCGCACCCCGGGTCCGGTGGCGCGTGCGCCGTCTTCACGTGATCGCCGGCGCCGTCGCGTTTGCCGCCGGGCTCGGCGTTGCGGTGCTGGCCTGGGCCGTGCACGATTTACCGATCCCGTCGCGCGAGGAGGTGGTCGCGCCGCGCGTGATCGTGCTCGAAGCGTCCGACGGGCAGCAACTCGCGCGCAAGGGGCCGGTGCGCCTGCCGCCGGTCGCCGCCAAGGACATGCCGGCGAACCTCATCAACGCCGTCACCAGCATCGAGGACCGGCGCTTCTACGACCATCCCGGCGTCGATCCGATCTCGATCGGGCGCGCCTTCGTGCAAAACCTCGCCGCCGGCGGGATCGTCGAAGGCGGCAGCACCATCACGCAGCAGCTCGCCAAGGTCTTGTTCCTCAACCCCGAGCGGACCTTCAAGCGCAAGATCCAGGAGGCGGCGCTCGCGACCTGGCTGGAGCTCAAGTTCTCCAAGGACGAGATCCTGACCAGCTATCTGAACAAGGTCTATCTCGGCTCCGGCGCGACCGGCTTTCCGGCCGCGGCCAAAGTCTATTTCGGGAAAAACGTCGGCGAGCTGAGCCTTGCTGAATCTGCCATGCTCGCCGGCCTTGTCCGCGCGCCATCGCAGGACAATCCGATCCGCAATGCCGATGCCGCGCGCGAGCGCACGGCGACCGTGCTCGACGCCATGGTCGCCAACGGCAAGCTGAAGCAACAGGAGGCGGAGGCCGCCAAGGCGCGCCCCGCCGAACTGCACCAGGTCCAGGTCGCGCTGCCCTCGGGCGGCTGGTTCGCCGATTGGGTGAATGGTCAGGCCGCCCAGGTCGCCAACTCGTTCCGCGGCACGATGCGCGTGCGCGCGACGCTCGATCCGCGCCTGCAGGCGGCGGCGGTGTCGGCGCTCACGTCGGTGCTCGACAAGGAGGGCAAGGCCAGGCGCGTGCAGCAAGGCGCGCTGGTGGCGATGCGGCCCGACGGCGCCGTGGTCGCGATGGTCGGCGGCCGCAACTACGACGACAGCCAGTTCAACCGCGCCGTTCAGGCCATGCGTCAGCCCGGCTCGACGTTCAAGGTGTTCGTCTACTATGCCGCGCTGCGCAAAGGGATGTCGCCCGACGATGAGATCCTGGATGCTCCGGTCGAGGTGAACGGCTGGGAGCCGGAGAATTATTCCGGCCGCTACTATGGGCGCGTGACGCTCGCGGAAGCGCTCGCGCGCTCGCTCAACGCCGCCACCGTTCGTCTCTCCCAGAAGGTCGGGCTCGATGCGGTGATCGCCGCCGCGCGCGACCTCGGGCTGCGCGCGCCGCTCGGCAAGAACCCGAGCCTGCCGCTCGGCACGTCCGAGGTCAGCCTGCTCGACCTGACCTCCGCCTTCGCCGCGATCCGCGCCGGCGCCGCACCGGTCGAGCCGTGGGGTATCGCGGCTTTCGGCATGCAGGACCAGGCACGGCTGTTCACGGCCGGTCCGCCCGGCAAGGCGCAGCGCAGCATTCCGCAGCAGTATCGCGAGGCGCTGACCGGCATGCTGGAGGGCGTGGTCGACCGCGGCACCGGACGCGCCGCCGATCTGGACGGTTTTGCCGCCGGCAAGACGGGCACCAGCGAGAATTATCGCGATGCCTGGTTCGTCGGCTTCAACGATGCGCTGGTCGTCGGCGTTTGGGTCGGCAACGATGACCGCAGCCCGATGAACAACGTGACCGGCGGCATGCTGCCCGCGCAGATCTGGCGGAAGTTCATGGAGGCGGCCGGGCCGAGCGTGGCAAGCTCGGCGCCGACCACGCCACCGCCGACGCCGGCGACGTCCGTTCAAGCCGATATCGCGGCGCCGGTCGGCGATCGCGGCGGGACGTGCAACATCGCGGTGTGCGAGCAGTTCTACAACTCGTTCCGCGCGTCGGACTGCACGTACCAGCCTTACTGGGGCGGCTCACGCCGCCGCTGCGAGCGGTGAGCACCGCTCGGCGTCTCAGCCGGACGATGCTGTTCGGGGGAAGGAGGAGGCGTCATGAGCCTTGCACGCTCGAACGGGAGCGGAGCCTGATGAGCTGCAGAAGCTCGTCCGCGTCGCAAGGCTTGGAGGCAACGGCAAGGTCATAGGTGGCGATTGACTTGATGACGTGTGATCTTATGTCACCGGTCAACACGATGCCCGGGATTTTCCAGCAAAGAGCTGCGCGCAGGCTCTCGATGCTCTCAACCCCATTCATTTTTCCTGGAAGGTTGTAATCGCTGATGACCAGGTCGGGGCGCATGGCGTTCTTGGCCACCAGAGCCAGCGCCTCATCGCCGGATGCGGCAGACAGCACGCTCAATCCTTGCGCCCGCAATAGACTATCGAGCGATTTACGGACTTCGCTTTCATCTTCGATGATGAGAATCTTACCCATGAACGGTGCGTCGGAGGTGTCCGGCAACACTTTGGATCGATCCTGAGTCATTGTGCTCCTGTCCACCAGCGGAACTTCGATGGAGAAGCACGATCCCCGGCCAGGCACCGAATGAACATCGACGTGATGGCCGAGCAGCTTTGCCAATCGTTGGACTATTGCGAGACCCAGGCCGACGCCCCCGAAGTCCGCGCTGTCCGGAACCTGATAATATTCTTCGAATATCCTGTTGAGGTGCTCTCCCATGATGCCGACACCGCTGTCCCAGACTTCGATCCGGAGGTTGTCATCGGCGCGGCGACAGCCGACCACAATCTTCCCCTGATGCGTGTAGCGTGTCGCATTCGAAAGCAGATTGCGGAGTATCTCTTCGAGCATGCGCTGGTCGCTTTTGATGGAAAGCCCGGATCGCACGATCCGCAATTTCAAGCCCTTTTCGTTGGCGGTTTCCGAAAAATCGGCAGCTATGGAGTCAAAGACGTCATTGATCGGAAAGGTCGTGATCGAAGGAACCAGCGTTCCTGCTTCGAGCCGATTGACGTCGAGAAGGCTGGTCAGGATGCTGCTCATCGTGCCGACCGAGCGCGAGATGCCAGCGAGCAGCGTGCGGGACTCGTCATCCCGAATGCGCGGCTTCAAGGCCCGATGCAACAAGTTCAAGGTCTGCAGTGGCTGTCGCAGGTCGTGGCTCGCCGCGGAGAGAAAGCTCGACTTCGCGCGATCAGCCTGCTTCGCCGCTCTCAATGCGTCCTGCAGCCGGGTATATAGTGCCGTTATCTCGTACAGGAGCGCGAGCAGAACGATACTGCTGGACAGCAGACTGAAAACCTTTCCAGCGTACCAGTTCAAAGTGTAGCGAGCCGGAATAGGAAAGAAGCTCAAGAAAATTTCGATTCCGTACGCACACATGACGACCATCAACCAAAAATCGAGCGTTGAACGTCGCCTGAACCAGAGTGCAATAAGCGCGATGATGCTCAGCAGCATGGTGGGCACTGCCAAATAGAGCCATTGCGAATTGAGTTGGAGGGGATCGCGCTGCAGCCGAGGCAATACTGGATCGCTGAGTATGAAGATCAGTGCTGCTGCAAGGACAATGATGGCCGTTGAGAGGATGCTGACAGAGACTGCTCCGATGACCGAGCCAGGCCAGTATGGTTTTTCAGGAGGGCCACCCTTCAACGAGGCATAGACAATCACTGATATCGGGAAACCGGCATGCCAGAAAAAATGGATGTATGGCGTGCTCTGGAGTCCGCCAAGCAGGTTGCCTGGCATAACCACATCTGGAAACGTCAGGAACCACGGAATAACGATAAGCGCATTGAAGAGGTACCCGCTCGATATTGCGAGCAGAGCGCGGGTCCGAACGATGAAGAACTCGGCGAAAAGAAAAACTGCCGTGATGGCGTCCGTCACGAAAATCGCCATCGCGTAAGCCGGGATGAACGCGTCGGTCCGACCCGTCTGGATGTTCGAAAACGGTCCAAGCAGGGCGAAAAAAACGACAAGCAGGCCGAGCACGACAAGCAAAGCGAGCCGTTTTTGCGCTCGACTTGCCGCCTCGACCGAGAACGTGAAATGCTCCTGGGGGACAAGCATTTGAGCTCATCCTAAGTGGGCCGAGCCTAATCGGCTTTCGGTGTTATCCGACCGCTGCGATGGACCTCCGCGGCGGACACTTGGGATTGTTCATGAATTTTGGCCGCCGCCGCGGTGGAGAATAGCAAGGGCCAACCAGTACGGCCATCATGTCCGGGTCGGGTCAAACTCGGAAATCCTCGCCCGAGCGCGGGACATTGCCTCTCCCCGCTTCAACGCGTGTGACAATACGCCAGGAAGGCAAATGGCCGGGCGCCGGGCCCGGCCAGTCGGCTCCTCGGAATATGGGAGCGCGATCCAGGCCGCCTGCTAGGCTGCCTGTACCTGGCCCAGGAAGCGCTTGATCTCGCCTTCGAGGCTCTCGGCCTCGACCGACAGCGCGTCGGCGAGCGCCTTGACGTCGCCGGCGGTGGTGCGCGCCTCGGCGCTCGACCCGGCGACGCGGGTCATGGCCTCGGAGCCGGACTTTGCCTCGACGGAGGCGCGGTTGACGCCTTCGGCGATGGTCGACACCGCGGCGTTCTGCTCCTCGACGGTGACCGCGACGGTGCCGGCGATCTGCGACATTTCCTCGATGATGCCGTTGACCTGCTCGATCGCCTGGGTGGCGTCGGCGGTGGCCGACTGGATCTCGCCGATCTGGTTGGCGATCTCCTCGGTGGCCTTGGCGGTTTGGCCGGCGAGCGATTTGACTTCCGACGCGACCACCGCGAAGCCCTTGCCGGCCTCGCCGGCGCGCGCGGCCTCGATGGTGGCGTTGAGCGCGAGCAGGTTGGTCTGGCCGGCGACTGCCTGGATGAGGCCGATCACCTCGCCGATGCGGCTCGCCGCACCGGACAGCTCGGCCATGGTCTTGGCGGTGCGGCGCGACTGCTCGACCGCGCGCCCGGCCACCTCGGTCGAGCGGTTGGCCTGCGAGGCGATCTCGGAGATCGACGAGGCGAGCTCCTCGATCGAGCTTGCGGCGGTGGTGACGTTGCCGGTGACCACGCCGACGCGCTCCTCGGCGATGCGGGCGTCGCCCGAGACCGCGTCGGAGGCGTTGGTGAGCGTGGTGGACGCATTCTCGAGCCGCTGCGCGGCGCCGCGCATCTTGCCGAGCGCCTCGCCGACCGAGCGCTCGAAGTCCCCGATGGTGGCGGCGATGGTCTCGGCGCGCGAGTCGCGGGCGCGGCTCGCTTCGGCCTGCTCGGCGGCGAGCCGTTCACGCTCGATGGCGTTGTCGCGGAACACCAGCACGGTGCGGGCCATGTTGCCGATCTCGTCGCGCGCCTGCGTGGCCGGGATTTCCGCCGAGGTGTCGCCGTCGGCGAGCTTCTTCATGGCGGTGCCGAGGCCGTTGAGCGGGCGCGTGATGCTGCGGCCGATCGTCCAGCTCAAGACCAGACCGAGCAGAACCGTGCCGGTGCCGATCACCAGCAGCAGGAGCTTGGTACGGTCCTGCGAGGCGGCGAGCGCGGCCGACGCGGCCTGGTCGCGCTGGCGAGCCGAGGTGTTGACGCGGTCGGCGAGCGGCATCATCTCCTGCGTGCCGGAGTCGATCAGCAGCAGGCTGTTCGAGGCATTGCCCTGCTCGGACACCCATTCGCGGAACGTGTCGGCGTATTTGGCGACCGCCTCGCGCAGCTGGGTCTTCATCACCTCGGCGCCGACCACCGCGTCGAAAAGCTTCTTGAAATTGTCGGTCTCGGTGCGGAACGCGGTGCGCGAGGCGGAGTCACCGTGCACGATGTAGGCGCCCTCGTGGCGGCGCATCTGCACCAGCGAACCGACCAGCCGGATCGCGTCGGCCTCCTGGACCCAGCTGAGGTCCTTGATCGTCGCCTCGACCTCGTCCGCCGCCTTGTGCATGCGGGCCTGGATGCCGGTCTTCTGCTCGATGCCCATGACCTGCTGGGCTTTTTGGAGGTCGTTAAAGCTGTCCTTGATGTCGGTCATCATGCGGCGGAGCGGCACGATCAGCCGCGCCTGGTCCGGATCGATCGACTTCTGGATCGAATCGAGGTTCTTCAGCGCCAGCGCATGGCCTTCGTTGAAGGCCTTGATCAGCTCCGGGCTCGGCCGGCTCGCGTATTCCCGTGCCGAGGAGCGGATCTGCGTCACGCCGACCCGGTATTCACGCGCCGCTTCCGCGAGCGCAGTGGCGCGTTTGGCCGCGTCGAACGCGGCTTCGATGTCGGTCTGGCCCGACATGAAGGCAAAGCCGTTGATGAGCAAGCCGACCACCGGAACGAGGGCGATCAGCAGGATACGGGTCCGGACCGATAATGACGAAAAGACCCGCAGGACCGACAACGAGCGGAACGAGGGAAGCTTCGGGAAAAAACGGGACAAGACCATGGGATTTCCACCACCAAACAGGCGCGACGATGAGGGGACCGAACCAGTCGGTACTGCGCCACCGACCCGTCCTGAGAAAACCGCGAAAAAGTTAAAATTAACGCAAGGGTTGACCTTCCCTGAGGCCGTGCACCCGGTTTCCGACCATGAGCGGAGTTCAGGTCTGAGCTGCGCGATGGCGCCGATAAATCGGCGAATAGGCCAAAGATTCCGTTGCTTTTGTGCACTGCACGCGTACTGTCATACATACCTGTCACAGAGTGCCAAATATCTCCCCGGACAGCCTTTTTTCTCGGAGGTAAAGGATGCCTGTTGCCGCCCGCAACGATGCCGGACGGGATGTTGTGGCGCTGCTGCGGGGCGCGACCGACGCGGTCGATGCGCTCCTGTCCGATGCCAAGGCGAAGGTCCGTTCGCGCGTTGTGGTCGAAGGACGCACCATCGATCGCCTGGTCGACCGCGAGCAGCGCGCGACACATGGTCTCGCCTGGATCGCGACCTATGTCGAGGCGGTGCGGCAGTTCCGCTCCTATGCCATGCGCATGAGCGAGGCGGGACGCCTCGGCGAGGTCGAGGAGCTGCTGATTCGCATCGGCATCGGCGAATACCTCGCCCAGATCTTCGGCGGCATCCCGATGAGCCAGGGCGAGATCGTCCGTCCGTCCGACGTCGGGCTGACCGCGGCCGAGGTGGCGCAGCGCATGACCCCGCCGGTCGAGATGCTGATCGCCTCCGGCAATACCGCGATCAACAGGAGCCGGCTGGTCGAGCTGATGCGCGCGCGCCGCGAGGCGACCGTGGGCGATTGCGGGCTCGACGAGACGCTCGAGACGATCCGCGAGGAGATGCGCAAGTTCGCCGACAGCGAGGTGATGCCGAACGCGCACGGCTGGCACCGCAGCAACAGCTATATCCCGCTCGATGTGATCGCGCACATGGCCGAGCTCGGCGTGTTCAGCCTGACCATCCCCGAGGATTACGGCGGCATGGGTCTCGGCAAGGAGTCGATGTGCGTCGTGTCCGAGGAGCTGTCGCGCGGCTATATCGGCGTCGGCTCGCTCGGCACGCGCTCGGAGATCGCCGCCGAGCTCATCCTCAACAGCGGCACCGAGGAGCAGAAGCGCGAGTGGCTGCCGCGCATCGCCTCGGGCGAGGTGTTGCCGACCGCGGTGTTCACCGAACCCAACACCGGCTCCGACCTCGCGTCGCTCAAGACGCGCGCCACCAGATCCGGTGACGTCTACAAGGTGTCCGGCAACAAGACGTGGATCACGCATCCGGTCCGCGCCGATCTGATGACGCTCCTCGTGCGCACCAATCCCAAGGAGCCGGGCCATCGCGGCCTCTCCATGCTGCTCGCCCCGAAGCCGCGCGGCACCGACGCCGACCCGTTCCCGGCGCCGGGCATGTCGGGCGGCGAGATCGAGGTGCTCGGCTATCGCGGCATGAAGGAATACGAGATCGCGTTCGACGGCTTCGAGGTGCCGGCCGACAACCTGCTCGGCGGCGTCGAGGGTCTCGGCTTCAAGCAGCTGATGCAGACGTTCGAGGCGGCGCGCATCCAGACCGCCGCGCGCGCGATCGGCGTCGCCCAGGCGGCGATGGAGCAGGCGATCGAGTATGCCGAGACGCGCGTGCAGTTCGGCGGCAGGATCATCGATTTCCCGCGCGTCGCCGACAAGATCGCGATGATGGCAGCGGAGATCATGATCGCGCGCCAGCTCAGCTATTACGCGGCGCGCGAGAAGGACAAGGGTCGTCGCTGCGACCTCGAGGCCGGCATGGCGAAGCTCCTCGGGGCACGGGTCGCCTGGGCTGCCGCCGACAACGCGGTGCAGATCCACGGCGGCAACGGCTTCGCGCTCGAATATCAGATCTCGCGCATCCTGTGCGACGCGCGCATCCTGTCGATCTTCGAGGGCGCCGCCGAGATCCAGGCGCAGGTGATCGCGCGGCGGCTGCTGGACGGAAGCAATTAAGATCTGGGTCCCGGCTCTCGCTTCGCTCGGCCGGGACACGAGTCAATGCCTCTTGTCCCGGCCAAGCGAGCGCGCAGCGCGAGCGCCGAGCCGGGACCCAGGAGCCAAACGCGCTACGCCGCGCTTTCGAGCCCGCCGCTCCAGCCGGCGATGAACGTCTCGATCTCGCTCGCCGGCTTCGCCGCGCTGAACAGGTAGCCCTGCGCGTCGGTGCAGCCGTGCGTGCGCAGCAGCTCGAGCTGCTCGCTGGTCTCGACGCCTTCGGCCGTGGTCCGCATCCGCAGGCTTGCCGCGAGATCGATGATGCCGCGCGTGATGGTGAGGCAGTCCGGATTGTCGGACAGCTCGCGGACGAACGAGCGGTCGATCTTGATGCGGTCGAACGGGAAGCGGCGCAGATAGCTGAGCGACGAATAGCCGGTGCCGAAGTCATCCATGGCGATCTTGACGCCGAGCGCGCGCAGCTGGTGCAGCACCGCGAGATTGACGTCGTCGTCCTGGAACAGCACGGACTCGGTGATCTCGAGCTCGAGCCGTTCGCCGGGCAGGCCGGACATCGCCAGCGCGATCATCACGCTCTCGACCAGCCGGCCGCTGCGGAACTGAAGCGGCGACAGATTGACCGCTACGGTGAGCGGCTCGGCCCAGCGGGCCGCCTCGGCGCAGGCCTGGCGCAGCACCCAGTCGCCGAGCGGCACGATCAGGCCGATCTCCTCCGCGATCGGGATGAACTCGGCCGGCGAGACGGCGCCGTGGCCCGGCCGGCTCCAGCGCAGCAGCGCCTCGAAGCCGGTCGGCCGGTTGGTGGTGAGATCGATCGACGGCTGGAAGTGGAGCGTGAACTCCTCGCGATTGTATGCGGCGCGCAGGTCGAGCTCGAGCGCGCGCCGCGCCTGCAGGCGCAGGTCCATCTCCGGCTCGAAGAAGCGGAAGGTGTGGCGTCCCTCCGCCTTGGCGCGATAGAGCGCCATGTCGGCATGCTTGAGCACGAGGTCGGCGTCGCGCTCATCCTCGACCGCGATCGCGATGCCGACGCTCGCGGCGACGACCACCTCGTGGCCGTCGATGATGTAGGGCGTGCTCAGCACGTCAATGATGCGGGTCGCGAGCACGCTCGCGTCGGTCGAGGCGAACACGTTGGTCTCGATGACAGCGAACTCGTCGCCGCCGAACCGCGCGACGAGGTCCCCGTCGCGCACGCACTCGCGCAGTCGGCTGGCCACCGCCTGCAGCAGCGCATCGCCGATCGGATGCCCGAGCGTGTCGTTGACGTTCTTGAAATAGTCGAGATCGATGCACTGCACGGCAATGCCGGTGATGCCGTTCTGCGTTGCCAGCGCCTGCTCGAGCCGCTCGCGGAACAGCGTGCGGTTGGCCAATCCCGTCAGGCCGTCGTGGTGCGCCATGTGGGTGATGCGCGCCTCGGCGCGTCGGCGCTCGGTGACGTCGATGGCGGCGGCGAGCTTGGCCGGGCGTCCCTCGTAGAGCAGGTGGCGCGAGTAGACCACGACCTGCACCTCGGTCCCGTCGGCCTTGCGATGGCGCCAGATCCGTTCGCCGTGCGCGTCCGAGGCCTGATAGGCCGCCTCGGAGACGGCGCTGCGATCCTCGGGCGGCCGGATGTCGAGGATGGTCATGGTCAGGTACTGCTCGCGGCTGTAGCCGTATTGCTGGATGGCGGCGTCGTTGACCGCGATGTAGCGCAGCGTGTCGGGATCGTAGACCCACATCGGCAGCGGGTTGCCCTCGAACAGGAAGCGGAACGACTCCTCGCGGCGCGTGATGTCGGTGATGTCGATCTGGATTCCAATCACGCCGCCGTCGGCGGTGCGGCGTTCGTGCACCAGAAGATTGCGGCCGACCAGACGCCGCTCGAACGTGTTGTTCGGCCCGCCGCGGGTCTTCATCCGCTCGGCAAGCCACTCCTCCTCGCGTCCGACCGCCTCGGGACAGGTGCCGCGTGCGAGACCTGCGCGCACGATGTCCTCGAACCGCGCGCCGGCTTTGCGGATGTCGGCGGTCTCCGGATAGAGCTCGTCGTAGCGCTTGTTCCAGAGGACGAGACGGTTGTCCGGGCCGTAGATGATGACGCCTTCCGGCAGCATCTCGATGGCGTCGGCGAGGCGCTCGTTGGCCGCGCGGGCGATCTGCTCGGCCTGCTCGGCCATGCTGCGCGCCTGCGTCAGCGCCTGCTCGCGCCGCCGGCGGTCGGCGAGCAGCTCGCGCAGCGAGGTCGCGAGCGACTCGACCTCGGCATAGCCCTTGATCTCGGGCAGCTCCGCCGTCTCGTCGCGCCGCGCCGCCTCGGCGCCCGCGGTGAGCAGCTTGAGCGGACGCGCGATGCGGCGGGCGAGGATGTTGCTCATCAGCGCCGCGAGGAACAGGACGACGACGAACATGAACGACGCCCTGGCGATGTCGCCGTCGACCCGTTTCAGCACGTCGGCGCGGTCGAAGCCGACCGCGATGCGACCCTCGGCGCCGGGAATCTTCATGAAGCCGTAGATGCGCCGCGGTCCGTCGATGGAATCGATCTCCGTCCAACCCTGCTCGGTCGCGATCATCCGGTTCATCAACTGGTGGCCGCGGAAATTCTGCCCGATGCGCTCGGTGCGCTCCGGATGGCGCGCGAGCAGGTTGCCGGCGCCGTCGAACAGCAACACGGTGGCCTTGGCTCCCGCGGCGATGTCTTCCGCCAGTCGCGAGAACCACGAGAGCCGCAAGGTGACCGCGAGCAGCCGGATGACGTTTCCGTCCGCGTCGAGCACCGGCAACACCGCGATGCTGGTCGGCAATCCGCTCATCTTGCCGCGGAAGAAGTCGCTGACCAGGAAGGCGCGGGTGTCCATGGCGCGGCGAAAGTAGGCTCGATCCGACACGTCGAGCCCGACGCTGCCGGCCAATGTTCCGCACACGATGTTGCCGTCGGTGGCGATCACCCAGAAGCTGCTGGCCCAGCCGCGGCCGCGGCCGGCGCGTTCGAGAAAGGCCGCGCAGCTCTCCGGCGAGCCGGTGATGACCTCGGGCACCTGCGCGACCACCTGCAGCAAGGTCTGCGCCGCGACGGCCGGCTCGCGCGACAGGTCGGCGCCGCGCCGCGCGATCTCCAGCGCACGCTCTCCCGCGGCGTCGATCTGCTGCTGCCGCTCCTGATACAGCCCGACGATGCGCACGCCGACGAGCGGCAGCGCGGCGAGCATGATCATGGCGACGAGACGCAGCTGAATGCCGCCGAACAGCCTGCCGAGCTGTTTGCCAAGCTGGTTGCCAAACCCGTGCCACATCGTGCTTCGACCTTAGTCCGGGCGAATTGTCGCGCGGCGGGCTTCAGGTCGGATTAATCGGCGGCCCGCGGCCGGTGCGCAGCCGTACGGAACTCACCCTATGTTTGACGGGAGGTTACGGCGGTCCGTCGAAATCGCGTTCTGGTTGACGTACGTCAGGACGCCGGCCCGTAACAAAATACCGCCCGCGAGCGGGCAACTTCGGCGCTCCCATTTGATTGTCATCAACGCGATCGCGCCGCTTCAAGGGTCGACTGAATCGTCCAAGACATCCGAGGACCCAATGACACAGCTCCACATTCCGCACGACGCCGTCGTGTTCGTCGGCGACGGGCGCAAGGCGTTGTTCCTGCGCAACGAAGGCGACGCCAAATTCCCGCATCTCAAGGTCGAGCGCTCGTTCCTCGACATCAATCCGCCGACGCGCGAGCAGGGCAGCGACCGGCCCGGGCGAGCCTTTTCGAGTAGCGACGGGCGTCGCGCCGGCATGGAGCAGGCCGACTGGCACGAGCTCGAAGAGAAGAATTTCGCCCGCGACGTCGCGGCGGAGCTGGAAAAGGTGGTGCGCGAGCGCAAGGTCAAGGCGCTCGTCATCGCGGCGCCGCCGCGCACGCTCGCCGAATTGCGCCAAGTGTTCCACGCCGACGTGAAGAGCCGCATCGTCGCCGAGATCGACAAGGACCTCACCAAGCATCCGGTCTACGAGATCGAGCGGCACCTGACGCGGTAGGCCCCTCCGCGGACACGGGGCGTAGACCGTAGGATGGGTTGAACGAAGTGAAACCCATCAGGGGCTGGTGGTGAGTCAGCGTGATGGGCGCTCAACCCATCCTACGGCCTAGCGCCGTATCGGCGCGCCGAGCTCCGCGAGCGCGGCGGTGATCGCCACCGGAAACGGCGTCGGCGCAAGGTCGCCGATCGCCGTCTTGAGCTTCTCGCCCGCGATTCGATGCGGCTCCTTCCACAGGTAGGCGACCTCGGCGAGCTCCCGGAAAATCGGCACCACGGGAGCGAGGAGGCGGATCATCCACCACGGCATGGTGGTGGCGCGCAGGTTGCGGCCGGTCGCCTTGACCATGGCGCTGACGAGCTCGCGGCCGGTGACCGCGTGGCCGGCGAAGCCGAACTCGGCGAACGGCTCGAGCCGCTCGCGCACGTCCGCGAGCGCGATCATGGCTGCGACGAGGTCGGGCAGGTACGCCCATTCGTGCACGACGTCGAGCGGACCGGGATAGGTGACGCGCCCGTTGCCCAGCTCCCTGACGATGATGCGGTCCAACCACGAGCCGACGCCGGAGCCGCCGTAGAAATCGCCGGCGCGGAGAATGATCGACCGCACGCCTTCGCTTGCCGCGTCGCGCAGCCGCGCCTCCGCCTCGAGCCGGAGCACCCCCTTGTGCGACGTCGGCTGCATCGGCGTCGTCTCGTCGATCACCGCGGGCAGGCCGCTGCCGTAATTGTAGAGGTTGCCGGGAAACAGCAGCGTCGCCCCCGCGCTGCGCGCCGCCGCGATCGCCGCGTCGGTGAACGGCAGCAGCAGCCGCGGCCATTGCGTATAGGGCGGGTTGAGCGCATGCAGGATCACGTCGGCGCCGCGTGCGGCGGCGGCGACCGCGTTGACGTCGCGCGCATCGGCTTCGACCGCCTCGGTGCCGGACGCGACGAGGCGGATCGAACGGCCGCGCGTCAGGCTCGCTACCGTCCAGCCGCGATCGCGAAACGCCTCGGCGGCGATGCGTCCGAGGCGTCCGGCAGCGCCGAGCACCAGAATGCGACCTGACATGAAGGGACTCTGCTGAAGCGAGGATCGGTCTACTGCGGTCTGGCGGGCCGCCGCTTCATGCCATATGTAGGACACACCATGTCAACCGTGCTCGCCTATTATGTCGTTCCGGTCGCCATCGGCGTGGTCGCCGTGGTGCTGCTGCTCGGCCTCGTCAACATGATGCGCGGCGGCTCGCCCAACACCTCGCAGAAGCTGATGCGGTGGCGCGTGCTGCTGCAATTCGTCGCCATCGTGATCATCATGGCGACGATCTGGGTCATGCACCGCTAAATCCACTTTTCCGGGATATGCGCTATCTGCTCGGTGCCGCGCGCATGAACTGCTCCTGCTGCGCGGGCTTCTTCTTCGGCTTTTTCTTGGCGGCAGAGAATTCGGTGAGGCCCGCGGGCGCCGCCTCGGCCACGGCCGCAAGGCCCGTGGTGATCAAAAACACCGCAGCGATGGCGAAAACCGTGACGCGCATGTGAGCCCTCCGTGATTGGTACCGGATGTCTAACACGTTAGAATAGCTTCTTCCGCTGATGCGGACAGCTGGGGCGCCAGACCATGGTCGTACTGAACCGCATCTATACGCGTACCGGCGACGACGGGACCACCTCGCTCGGGACCGGGGAGCGGCGCAAGAAATACGATCTGCGCATCGAGGCCTATGGCACGGTCGACGAGGCCAATGCGGTGATCGGAATCGCCCGGCTGCATACCGCGGGTGAGCCGATCGTCGACGCGATGCTGTCGCGCATCCAGAACGACCTGTTCGATGTCGAGGCGGACCTGTGCATGCCCTCCGACACGGGCAAGGGACCGGGCGGGGCGCGCCTGAATGTGACGGCGGCACAGGTGGCCTGGCTCGAGGCGCAGATCGACCGGTTGAACGACGATCTCGCGCCGCTCAGGTCGTTCATCCTGCCGGGCGGCTCGGCGGCATCGGCCTACCTGCATCTCGCCCGCACCGTCACCCGGCGTGCCGAGCGGGTCGTGGCGGCGCTGCGCGACCAGCCCGGCGAGAGCGTCACCAGCGAGGCGCTGCAATACGTCAACCGGCTGTCGGACTTCCTGTTCGTCGCCGGCCGCTGGCTCAACGACAAGGGTGCGCGCGACGTGCTGTGGGCGCCGGGCGCCAACCGGTAGCGGGTCGAAGATGGTCATCCCGATCTATGACGAAGACCCGCTCGCCCGCGACACGCGGCCCTACGTCACCTACGCCATCATCATCACCAACGTGGTCGTGTTCCTGTTCCAGGCCGGCTCGAACGATGCCATCCAGAGCACCGTGCTGCAGAACTTCGCGGTATTCCCGGCGACGGTCGCCGACCGGGCCGAAAATCTGAGCGTGCTGCCGCCGATCGCCACGCTCGTGACCTACATGTTCCTGCATGCCGGCTGGCTGCATCTCATCTTCAATATGCTGTTCCTGTGGGTCTACGGCGACAATGTCGAGGACGCGCTCGGCTCGGTTCGGTTCTTCTTCTTCTATTTCCTGTGCGGCATCGCCAGCGCCGCCGCCTATGTCGTCAGCGCGCCCAATGTGATGGGGCCGTTGATCGGCGCGTCGGGCGCGGTCGCCGGCGTGGTCGGCGCCTACCTGATGCTGCGGCCATGCGCCCGGGTGAAGGTGCTGATCGGGCCGATCCCGGTCGGGGTCGACGCGTTCTGGGTGATCGGCTTCTGGGCCCTGACCCAGGTCTGGCACGTGCTGGTCCACGACAAGCCCGAGGTCGCCTGGTGGGCCCATATCGGCGGGCTCGCCGCGGGCGCGCTCCTGGTGATCGTGATGCGGCAGCCGGGGGTGGAATTGTTCGAATGCATGCGGCCGCAGGAACCGCCGCAGATCGCCGACGCCGGCAAGGATTCGCGCTACGATTCCTGACCCACCGCGACTGGCCGCGCGTTGACACGGCGGGGGGCCGGCCATACGTTGCGCGCCGCCGCGGGCCGCGGGGAGTGCACGACATGAAGGTTCTGGTGCCCGTCAAGCGGGTGGTGGATTACAACGTCAAGATCCGGGTCAAGGCGGACGGTTCGGGCGTCGAGCTCGCCAACGTCAAGATGTCGATGAACCCGTTTGACGAGATCGCCGTCGAGGAGGCGATCCGGCTCAAGGAGGCCGGCAAGGCGACCGAGATCGTCGCCGTCTCGATCGGGCCGCAGCAGGCCTCGGAGACGATCCGCACCGCGCTCGCCATGGGCGCCGATCGCGGCATCCTGGTCAAGACCGACGCCACCGTCGAGCCGCTCGCGGTCGCCAAGCTGCTCAAGGGCATCGCCGAGGCTGAGAAGCCCGGGCTGATCATCCTCGGCAAGCAGGCGATCGACGACGACTGCAACCAGACCGGCCAGATGCTGGCGGCCCTGCTTGGCTGGCCGCAGGGGACGTTCGCCTCCAAGGTGGTGATCGAGGGGGACCATGTGCTCGTCACCCGCGAGGTCGACGGCGGACTGCAGACGGTAAAGCTCAAGGCGCCGGTGATCGTCACGACCGACCTGCGTCTCAACGAGCCGCGCTACGCGTCGCTGCCGAACATCATGAAGGCGAAGAAGAAGCCGATCGACGAGAAGTCGCCCGGCGACTACGGCGTCGACGTCGCGCCGCGGCTCGAGGTGCTGAAGACCTCCGAGCCGCCCGGCCGCAAGGCCGGCGTCAAGGTTGCGTCCGTCGCCGAGCTGGTCGGCAAGCTCAAAGAGGCAGGTGTGGTCTGATGCCGACGCTTCTCATCGCCGAACACGACAACAAGGTCCTCAAGGACGCGACCAACAAGGCACTCACCGCCGCCACCGCGCTCGGCGGCGAGGTGCATGTACTGGTGGCCGGGCAGGGCGCCCGCCCGGTGGCCGAGGCCGCCGCCAAGCTCAAGGGCGTGTCCAAGGTGCTGCTCGCCGAGAACCCGGCCTACGAGCACATGCTGGCCGAGCCAGTCGCTTCGCTGATCGTGTCGCTGGCCGGCCCCTACGAGGCTGTCGTTGCGCCGGCGACCACCAATGGCAAGAACTTCATGCCGCGCGTCGCCGCGCTGCTCGACGTCATGCAGATCTCCGACATCGTCAAGGTGATCGCGCCCGATACGTTCGAGCGGCTGATCTACGCCGGCAACGCGGTGCAGACGGTCAAGTCGAAGGACGCGAAAAAGGTCATCACGGTGCGCACCTCGACCTTCCAGGCGACCGGCGACGGCGGGTCGGCCTCGGTCGACGCGGCCGGAGCGGCGGCCGATCCGGGCCTCTCCTCGTTCGTCGGCGAGGAGCTCTCGAAGTCCGACCGGCCGGAGCTGACCTCGGCCAAGATCATCATCTCAGGCGGACGCGCCATGCAGTCGCGCGAGAACTTCACCAAGTACATCGAGCCGGTGGCCGACAAGCTCGGCGCCGCCGTCGGCGCCTCACGCGCCGCGGTCGACGCCGGCTATGCGCCGAATGACTGGCAGGTCGGCCAGACCGGCAAGGTGGTGGCGCCGGAGCTCTACATCGCCGTCGGCATTTCCGGCGCGATCCAGCACCTCGCCGGCATGAAGGATTCCAAGACCATCGTCGCCATCAACAAGGACGAAGAAGCGCCGATTTTCCAGGTCGCCGACTATGGATTGGTCGCCGACCTCTACAAGGCGCTGCCGGAGCTGGCCGAGGAACTCGCCAAGGTCGGCCGGTAACCATCTGGAAGGACGATGTATTTCACGGATGTGGCGGCGCAGCACGGATCACGCTAGATAAGGGCGGCCGGGCCGACGGAACCGGCGTAGGTCGCCCGGTCAGTCAGGGGTGGTTCAGAAATTCGCTTTATGCTTGCCGGATGTCCTGCAAGCGAATTTCTGAACACACCACGCTGGTTTTTCTTAGGGTGGCTAGTGTCCTGCGAATCTGAAGTTCGCTCCGGGGGTAGCGCAGGACGGTGCGAACTTCGGATTCGGACACTAGCTGGACGGATATCATGGCGTTGAGCATCAAGAAGGTTGGCGTCATCGGCGCCGGGCAGATGGGCAATGGCATCGCGCATGTATGCGCGCTGGCCGGCTTCGACGTGAAGCTCAACGACCTCGCCGCCGACCGCATCAAGGCGGCGATCGCCACCATCAACGGCAACCTGGCGCGCCAGGTGACGCGCAAGCGCATCACCGAGGAGCAGCGCCAGGCGGCGCTGAAGCTGATCGGCAGCGCCGACACGCTCGACGACCTCTCGGATTGCGATCTCGTCATCGAGGCGGCGACCGAGAAGGAAGACGTCAAGCGCAAGATCCTCAGCGCGTTGTGCCCGAAGCTGAGGGCGGATGCGATCATCGGCAGCAACACGTCGTCGATCTCGATCACCCGGCTCGCCGCGTCGACCGACCGGCCGGAGAAGTTCATCGGCATTCATTTCATGAATCCGGTGCCGGTGATGGAGCTGGTCGAGCTGATCCGCGGCATCGCCACCGACGACGGCACGTTCGAGTCGACCAAGACCTTCGTCAGCAAGCTCGGCAAGACCATCGCGGTGGCGGAGGATTTCCCCGCCTTCATCGTCAACCGCGTCCTGCTGCCGATGATCAACGAGGCGATCTACACCCTCTACGAGGGCGTCGGCTCGGTCGAGGCGATCGACACGGCGATGAAGCTCGGCGCGCACCACCCGATGGGGCCGCTCGAGCTCGCCGACTTCATCGGCCTCGACACCTGCCTGTCGGTGATGCAGGTGCTGCACGAGGGCCTGGCCGACTCGAAGTACCGGCCATGTCCGCTGCTGGTCAAATACGTCGAGGCCGGCTGGCTCGGCCGCAAGACCAAGCGCGGCTTCTACGACTACCGCGGCGAGAAGCCGGTCCCGACGCGCTAGTGCTGCGCCGGCGTGATCCAGCCGATGCCGGCACCGCCCGGCTCGGTGAGGATGGCGATGCGGCCGACCTCCGGCACATCGAAGATCGGGCGCATCAGCTTGGCGCCGGCCGCTTCCGCCTTTTTGACCCGCGCATCGACGTCGTCGACCGCGAGATAGGACATCCAGGCCTCCGGCACCTTTTCGAACTCCGGCCGGTCGGTCGGAAACAGGCCGGCGACCGGCTCGCCGTCGATCTCGGCGACCCAATAAGTCGCGCCGTCCGGCATCGGCATCGACTGAAAGCTCCAGCCGATGGTCGTTTCGTAGAAACGTTTGGCGCGATCGACATCGCGCGTCAGCAACTCGTTCCAATGGAAGTGTCCGTGGTCTGACATCGTGCGGAACCCTCCGTCAGTTAGCTGTTGGCCTCCACCACCTTGGCGAGCTTCTCGAGCGTGCCGGTCCAGCCGGTGCGGTGGCGGTCGCGCGCCGGCTCGTCGAAGAAGTGCTCGTGGTGCAGCGTGAGGAGCGCGCCGTCGCCGTCCGCCTTGATGTGAACATTCACCAGCGACGCGCGTTCCGGCATGGTGCGCCACATCCACGTGAACACCAGCTTCTCGTTCGGCACCACCTCGCGATAGACACCGCTGACGTGATGGTGCTCGCCGTCCTCGGTGAAAAACTCCATCGCGTAGCGCCCGCCGGTGCGGACGTCGGTCTCCGCGTGGGTCATGGTGCCGCCTTCGGGCCCGAACCACTTCATGATCTGCTTGGGGTCGGTCCAGGCGGCGTAGAGCTTGTCCGGCGGCGCATTGAACCGGCGCTTCAGCGTGAGGCTCGGCTTGACGGCAATGTCCGACTTGACCGGGGCAGGCATGAGATTTTCTCTGGATTTCCTTTGCAATTCGAGCGGGTCTGTTAACACAAAATTAGGGTTTCATCGCGACGGCACGCGGTGATTCATAGATCAGAAACGCCGTTTCGCGCAGGGTCGGCCCCACGTTCAGGATGAACCAGAGAGGATCGCTCCCATGGATCCCGTCTCGATGGCGCTGACGACCGCCTGGCTCGACGCTGTGCGTCGTATCCAGTCGGAACAGATCCAACGTTACTTGCAGCAGTCGCCGCAGGCGGCGCCGAGCCGCGACGAACGCACGCTCACCGACGTCATCGAGCGGGTGCTCAAGAGCGGCGGCGCCGGGCCCGAGCAGGCGCCGGGTCCAGCGCCGGAGGCGGAAGACCAGCAGCAGCCGCAGCAGCAAGCCGCGCATCGCGTGGATATGCTGGTCTGACGGACGGGCGGGTAAACGAAGAATTAAGCTCTCGGCCGCAAGCTCCGCTGACGTTCCAGTCAGAGAAGTACCGCGTTCATGGATCCCGCATCGATCGCCTCCGCCATGGTCGGCGCCCAGGCCGGGCAGCAGCAGGTTCAGCTTGCCGCCGCGATGATGCGCATGAACGCCGACGCGGCCGCCGCCATCGTGAAGGTGGTCGAAGAGGGACAGCAGAACATCGCGAGCCTCGCCAACGTCGCGAGCGGCGTCGGTCAGAACGTCAACATGTTCGCGTGATCGTCGCGGCTGTTCCGCGCGATCTCACATCGCCAGCGCCGACCGGATCAGCTTGAGCGCGTCCTCACTCGCCCATTCGGCGGGGCCGGCGAGCGTCGCGATCTCGCAGCCGCGCGGGTCGACCAGGAGCGTGGTCGGCATGCCGACCGCCTTGCCGATCGCTTTCAGGTCCTGGAACACCTTGGCGCTCGGGTCGGCGAAATAAGCGAGGCGGTTGATGCCGACGTCCTTGAGCCACGCCTTGGGCTTTTCGGGATCGCGGGTGTCGATATTGACCGAGACGACCTCGAACTTGTCGCCGCCGAGCTTCGCCTGCAAAGCGTCGAGCGCGGGCATCTCCTTGCGGCACGGCACGCACCAGGTGGCCCACAGGTTGAACAGCACGGTGCGGCCCTGCCAGTCGGCGAGGGTCTTCTGCGCGCCGGTCGCATCGCGGAAGGCGAGCTGGGGCAGGCGGCGCGGCTCGCTGGCGACCGCGAGCGCCGCGACCTCGCCGCGGACCAGCGGCGCGATGCGTTTGGCCGCCTCCGCGCTCGGCTGGCACGCCGGATCGGCCGGATTGCGCCCGAAGCCCCCGATCCCGTATACCCCGCCGGCGACCGCGAGGCCGATGCCGGCCACGACGATCGTGAGCGCGAGGAGCCGCCGCCGGGGTGGCTTCGGATGTAAGTCAACACTGGCTTGCATGAACGCGATCAAACCCTGGCAGCTGGAGCTTCGGTGAAACGGCCATGAGCAACAAGATGTGGGGCGGGCGCTTTGCGTCTGGACCGGCTGCCATCATGGCGCAAATCAATTCCTCGATAGATGTCGACTGCCGGCTGTTCCGCCAGGACATTGCGGCGAGCCAGGCGCATGCGCGCATGTTGGCCAAGCGCGGCATCATCACCAAGCAGGACGCGCGCAAGATCATTAGCGGGCTCGACGAGGTGTTGGAAGAGATCGAGGAGGGCCGGTTCCGCTTCAAACGGTCGCTCGAGGACATCCATATGAACGTCGAGGCGCGGCTCGCCGAGCTGATCGGGCCGGCAGCCGGACGGCTGCACACGGCGCGCTCGCGCAATGATCAGGTCGCGACCGATTTCCGGCTCTATGTCCGTGCGCAGATCGACGAGATCGATCAGGGCCTCGCCGCGTATCAGCGCGAGCTTGCCACGAAGGCGCTGCAGCACGCGGCGACGGTGATGCCCGGGTTCACTCATATGCAGACGGCGCAGCCTGTCACGTTCGGCCATCATCTGCTGGCCTACGTGGAGATGACGGCGCGCGACCGCTCGCGCTTCGCGGATGCGCGCAAACGCCTCAACGAGAGCCCGCTCGGCGCGGCGGCGCTCGCCGGCACATCGTTTCCGCTCGACCGCGACATGACCGCGAAAGATCTCGGCTTCGACCGGCCGGCCGCAAACTCGCTCGACGCCGTCTCCGACCGCGACTTCGTGATGGAGACGCTGTCGGCCGCCGCGATCACGGCGGTGCATCTGTCGCGCTTCGCCGAGGAGATCGTGATCTGGACCTCGCCGATCGTCGGCTTCCTCAGGCTGACCGACAAGTTCACCACCGGCTCGTCGATCATGCCGCAGAAGCGCAACCCGGATGCGGCCGAGCTGGTGCGCGCCAAGGCCGGCCGCATCATCGCCGCGCTCAACGCACTGCTCATCGTCATGAAAGGACTGCCGCTCGCCTATCAGAAGGACATGCAGGAGGACAAGGAAGGCGCGATCGAGGCCCTGTCGGCGCTCGGGCTGTGTCTCGCGGCGATGATCGGCATGGTCGGCGACATGGAACCGGACAAGGAGCGCATGAAGGCGGCCGCGGGGGACGGCTATGCGACGGCGACCGACCTCGCCGACTGGCTGGTGCGGACGCTCAAGATGCCGTTCCGCGAGGCGCATCACGTCACCGGCCGGATCGTTGCCGCGGCCGAGAAGGCGGGCGTGCCGCTCGACCAGCTGCCGCTCGAGGCGATGCGCAAGATCGAATCGCGCATCACCAAGGACGTGTTCAAGGTGCTCTCGGTCGAGAACTCGGTGACCAGCCGGACGAGCTATGGCGGCACCGCGCCGCAGAACGTCGCCCGCGAAGCGAAAAAATGGCTCAAGAAGCTCGACAGCAAGGGCTGAGGCGACGGGAATAGCCTGCTCCATGTGGTCGCGGCGCCACGGTCGGCGGAATTCTCCCGCGCCACAGCCCCGCCAAATTTCCGCCCTCGCGTCCGGGCGGTGATCTGCTATATGTCACGGAGCTTGGAGATCCGCGTGCCCCGTCCGTCCGACCGCAGCCTCGTCCGCCTTGCGAAGACCAGCATGGTGATTGCCGCGCTGATCGGCGCGCTCGGCTTGGCCGCCTGCGGCCGTAAAGGCCCGCTCGAGCCGCCGCCGTCGGCGCTCGCGCCTGGCCCGGCGGTTGCCGAGGAGGGAGCCGGTCCGACTGCGGTCCAAGTCGCGCCATCGGCCGGCGGACCGCAGGCGCCGCTTGTGAACGGTTACCGCCCTTCGCACAAAAGCTTTATTCTTGACCCGCTGCTGTATTAGGCGCGACCGAGCTCCCGATGCACCACTTCGCCTACCGTGACGGCGTCCTGCACGCCGAAGCGGTCGATCTCGTAACCCTCGCCGAGGCCGTCGGCACGCCGCTCTATTGCTATTCGACCGCCACGCTCGAGCGCCACTACAAGGTGTTCGCCGATGCGTTCGCGGACGTGCCTTCGCTCGTCTGCTACGCCATGAAGGCGAACTCCAACCAGGCGGTGGTCCGCACCCTGGCGCGGCTCGGCGCCGGCGCCGACGTCGTGTCGGAAGGCGAGCTCAGGCGCGCGCTCGCCGCCGGCGTTCCGCCCGCCAAGATCATGTTCTCCGGGATCGGCAAGACCGCGCGGGAGCTGGCGGCGGCCGTCGATGCCCAGATCCTCTGCGTCAACGTCGAATCCGAGCCGGAGCTCGAGCTCTTGTCCGCGATCGCCGCCGCCAAGGGCGCGACCGCGCGCATCTCGGTGCGCGTCAACCCCGACATCGATGCCAAGACCCACGCCAAGATCGCGACCGGCAAGTCGGAGAACAAGTTCGGCATCCCGATCAGCCGCGCACGCGAGGTCTACGCCCACGCCGCGAAGTTGAAGGGTCTGAAGATCACCGGCGTCGACATGCATATCGGCAGCCAGATCACCGAGCTCACCCCGTTCGGCGACGCGTTCGCGCTCCTCTCGGAATTCGTGCAGACGCTGCGCGGCGACGGCCACACGATCGAGCATGTCGATCTCGGCGGCGGCCTCGGCATTCCCTACCGCGACGACAACGAGCCGCCGCCGCATCCGGACGCCTATGCTGACGTGGTGAAGCGCGCGACGCGCGCGCTCGGCTGCACGCTCATTTTCGAGCCCGGCCGGCTGATCGTCGGCAATGCCGGCATTCTGCTGACCCGTGTCCTCTACGTGAAGCGCGGTGAGGCGAAGACCTTCGTGATCGTCGACGCCGCGATGAACGACCTGATCCGCCCGACGCTCTACGAGGCGCATCACGACATCAAGCTGGTCAAGGAACCCGCGCCGGGCGCCCGACGCGGCGTGGTCGACGTGGTCGGGCCGGTCTGCGAGACCGGCGACTATCTCGCGCTCGACCGCGAGCTCACGGAACCCGCGGCCGGCGATCTGGTTGCCGTGATGTCCGCCGGTGCCTACGGCGCAGTGCAGGCGGGCACCTACAATACCCGTGCTCTGGTACCGGAAGTGCTGGTCAACGGGGCCGAATGGGCGCTGGTCCGCCCGCGCGTCTCCGTCGAGGAGCTGATCTCGCTTGACCGCATGGCTCCGTGGCTTTAGCCCCCGGCGCTTGCGTTTTTGCACGGGAAAAAGTGGGGCACTTAGCCCCATCACAAGGCCGTAATTCGGCCCGTCCGGGATGGCACGGATGCTGCTTCGTGATACCCTGCAGGGCCGAAAATGCTGGAGAATCATGTGACCGATCGCCCGGTTGAGCAGACGGCCGCCGGCCATGGGCACGGAGGCGCGCTGGCGACGGCGCTGACCCGCGCTCGCTGGTCCATCTTCTGGGAGCGGCTGTGGCCGGCGCTGGCGGCGATCGCCACCGCGGTCGGGCTGTTCCTGGCGGTGTCTTGGCTCGGCGTGTGGCTGTGGCTGCCGCCGATCGGCCGTGCCGTCGGCCTGTTCATTTTCGTCCTGCTGGCCGCGCTGGCGACGGTGCCGCTGCTGCTGCTGCGGATACCGAGCGCGTTCGAGGGACTGCGGCGGCTCGATCGTACCACCGGTCTGCCGCACCGGCCGGCGACCGCGATCGCCGACGAGATCGCCACGTCGCCCAACGATCCGGTGGCGATGGCGCTATGGCATGCCCATCAGGAGCAGGCCCGCAATGCGGCCCGCACGCTGCGCGCCGGCTGGCCGCTGCCGCGGCTCGCAGTGCGCGATCCGCTGGCGTTGCGCGCGGCGGTGCTCGTGCTCGTGGTCGCGACGTTCTTCGCCGCCGGCGGCGAGCGCGCCAAGCGCGTGGTCGCGGCGTTCGACTGGCAGGGCGTGGTCACGCCGGCGAACTTCCGGCTCGACGCCTGGGTGTCGCCGCCCGCGTACACGGGCAAACCGCCGGTGATCCTGCCGGGCGTGCGTCCCGGCGAGCAGCATTCGCACGCGAGCGCCGCGCTGCCCAACGCGCCGATCGCCGTGCCGACCGGCAGCGTCCTGGTCATCCGGGCGACCGGCAAGGTGCAGTTCAGCGTCGTGCCGGCGGGCGGGCTCGCTGAGGCGGCGGACCAGCATCCGCAGGCACCGACCGGCACCGAGGAGCGCCGCTTCGTCATCACCGGCAACGGCAGCGCCAAGGTGCGCGGCGCCGGCGACGAGGATCTGCTGTGGAATTTCACCGCGATACCGGACAAGGCGCCGACCATCGCGCTCGCCAAGGAGCCCGAGCCGCAGGTGCGCGGCGCGCTGCAGCTCGCCTACAAGCTCGAGGACGACTACGGCGTCACCGAAGCGCAGGCGTTGTTCGAGCTCAAGCAGGAGAGTGGCGCCGCCAGCAAGGCGCGGCGGCCGCTCTATGGCGCGCCCGATTTCGCGCTGGTGCTGCCGCAGGCACGCACCAAGAGCGGCGTCGGCCAGACCACCAAGGACCTGAGCGATCATCCCTATGCCGGCGCCGACGTCATGCTGACGCTCGTTGCGCGCGACGAGGCGGGCAACGAGGGCAAGAGCGCGCCGACCGACATGCGGATGCCGGAACGCATCTTCGTCAAGCCGCTGGCCCGCGCGCTGATCGAGCAGCGCCGCGAGCTCGCGCTCGACGCCGACGCGCGCGACCGCGTGCTGCTCGCGATCGACGCGCTCACCATCGCACCCGAGCAGTTCACGCCCGAGCCGAGCATCTTCCTCGGGCTGCGCTCGATCTACTGGAACCTGGTGCGCGCCAAGTCCGACGACGCGCTGCGCGACGTCGTGCAGCGCATGTGGGACATGGCGACCCAGCTGGAGGACGGCAACGTCTCCGACGCCGAGGCGGCGCTGCGGGCGGCGCAGGAGCGCCTGCGCGAGGCGCTCGAGCGCGGCGCCAGCGACGAGGAGCTCAAACGGCTGACCGACGAATTGCGCGCGGCGCTCGACAAGTTCATGCAGGCGCTCGCCGAGGAGATGCGCAAGAACCCGCAGCAGTTCTCGAAGCGCATGGATCCGAACTCGCGCATGCTGCGCTCGCAAGACCTCAAGAACATGATCGACCGCATGGAGCAGCTCGCGCGCTCCGGCGCCAAGGAAGCGGCGCGCCGGATGCTGCAGGAGCTCCAGCAGATGCTCGACAACCTGCAGATGGCGCGGCCGGGCGGCGACATGGATTCCGGCGACGACGACATGATGTCGGCGCTCGACGAGCTCGGCGACATGATCCGCAAGCAGCAGCAGCTGCGCGACCGCACCTTCAAGCAGGGCCAGGACCAGCGGCGCCAGCGCGGTCAGCGCGGCCAACAGGGTCAGCAAGGCCAGCAGGGTCAACAGGGCCAGCAAGGCGAGCAGTTCGGCGATCTGCAGCAGAACCAGCAGGCGCTGCGCGAGCAGCTGAAGAAACTGCTGGAGGAGATGAAGAAGCACGGCTTCGGCCAGCCCGGAGATAAGGGCCAACCCGGCCAGCCGGGCGAGGGCGATCAGCTCGGCCGCGCCGGCGAGGCGATGCAGGATGCGGAGAACGCGCTGGGCGACGGCAATGCCGACGGCGCGGTCGATGCCCAGGGCCGCGCGCTCGACGCCATGCGCAAGGGCGCGCAGAACCTCGCGCAGTCGATGCAGCAGCAGGGCATGGGCCCGGGGCCCGGCCAGCCGGGACGCATGGGCCAGTCACGCGCCCAGCAGGACACCGATCCGCTCGGCCGTCCACTGCGCGGGCGCGACTACGGCGATGACGTCACCGTGAAGGTGCCGGGCGAGATCGACGTGCAGCGCGCGCGCCGGATCCTCGAGGAGCTGCGCAAGCGGTTCGGCGAGAGCTTCCGCCCGCAGCTCGAGCTCGACTATATCGAGCGGCTGCTGAAGGATTACTGAGCCATTTCCGCCCGTTACAGCGCTCGGCGAAGCCAGCCGGCGCGCGGTTCCCGCGTGCGGCCGTCGTCGCTGAACATTGAATGAACCAAACCTGCAGGCGCACGACCAAACCAGAGACGAAGGAGGGGGTCGATGCGCCGCTTCGTACCGTTCGTCGCCGTCGCTTTCATTGCGCTGGGCGCAGCATCTGCCGCCGCGGATGATCGAAGCACGTGTCTCGCTCAATCGGGTGACACATCCATCGCCGCCTGCACACGGGCAATCGGCTCCGGCAAGTTCAAGGATCGCGATCTCGTCCAGCTCTACAGTGCGCGCGCTGCGGCTTCGGTGGGCAAGGGCGATGTGGATCGAGGGATTGCCGATATCAACGAGGCGATCCGCCTCGATCCCAAATATGCCTATGCGTACACGGTCCGCGCTGCAATCTTCGCGCAAAAGCAGGATTGGGATCGTGCCCTCGTCGACTATGACGCGGCCATCCGGTTCGATCCGAAATCCGTCGATGCGTATACCGGCCGCGGTGTCGTGTTCGAGTTCAAGGGCGATTTGGACCGCGCCCTTGCAGACCATGAGACGGCGATCCGGCTCAATCCGAACAACGCTTACTCATATGCGCCACGCGGAATCATCCTGATAAAAAAGCGCCAGGTCGACCGTGCACTGGCCGACTTCGAGACGGCGATCCGGCTCGATCCCAAATACGCCGAGGCGTATATCGGACGCGGCATTGTGTTTGTGATGACCGGACAATTGGACCGCGCCGCTGTGGACTTCAACGACGCGATCCGCCTCGATCCCAAGGATGGGCGAGGGTATTATGGTCGCGCCGAGGTGCTGAGATTCAAAGGCGAGCCGGACCGGGCCATCTCGGAGTTCAACGAGGCGCTGCGGCTCCTTCCGACCGCCGGAACCTATGTTGGTCGGGCCATGGCCCTGGTCGACAAGGGAGACCTGAGCGGCGCCATGGCCGACTTCAACCAGGCGCTCGCTCTCGATCCGAAGAGCGCCGACGCTTATGCCGGCCGCGGCCTCGTATTCACGCGCAAGGGCGAGATTGAGGACGCAATACGAGCCTTCGACGAGTCGATCCGGCTCGACAAGACGACGTTTGCGTTTGGGCACCGTGGACTTGCGTACGAGAAGAAGGGCGACCTCGAGCGCGCGCGCACCGACTACGCCACCGCGCTTGCGTTTCCGCAAAAGGATCCCGACGACACGCGAGGCTACGATCTTGCGCGTGAACGTCTGGCGGTGATGGCCAAGCCCAGCCCGCCAGCTGCGCCGCCCGCGGGCGCGCAGCTCCCGGCGGCTCCTCCGCCTGCGACGACAGCATCCTTGCCGACGCGGCAGCCCGCGACCTCCGATCGCCGGATCGCGCTGGTGATCGGCAATTCGGCCTATGCAAGCTTCCCGAAGATTCCAAATCCGCACAATGACGCCGAGGATCTGGCGGCCAGCCTCAGGTCCCTGGGCTTCGATGTTCTTGTCGGGCTCGACCTCGATCGCTCCAAGATGGAAAACATCTTCATCGAGTTCGCCCGCAAAGCGCGCCAGTCCGACACCGCGCTGGTGTTCTACGCAGGCCACGGGATTCAGCACAACGGCATCAACTACCTCGCGCCGGTCGACGCCAAGCTCGACGACGAGACCGACCTGCGAAAGCTGTTCAACCTCCAGGACGTCATGAACGATCTGCAGGCGGCGTCGCACGTTCGCATCCTGATCGTCGATGCCTGCCGCGACAACGATGCGGTCAAGCAGCTCGCCGGCCGCCTGCCGCCGACACGCTCGGCCGCATTCACGCGCGGGCTGGCGAGCGTCGCCGCCGCGGACGGCACGCTGGTCGCCTTCGCGACCCAGCCCAACCGCGTCGCCGCCGATGGAGCCGGCCGCAACTCGCCGTTCACGCAGGCCTTGATCAAGCATCTTGCGACACCCGGTCTGGAGCTGCGCACCTTGATGACGCGCGTGCGCGCCGACGTGGTCGGCGCCACCGGCGGCTCCCAGCGCCCCGAGGTGTGGGACAGCCTGGTCGGTGAGTTCGCGTTCAGCGTGCTTCAATAGGGTCAGCACGGTGCCCGCACTTTGCCGGGCTTCATCAGCTGCGGTCGTCTCCGGCGCGTTCCCCTACGCGGAACATGGCCGTTCGCATGTCGCAACGTCGCCGAATTTTCGCCCGAACCGCCTTGTAATCGCCATCGACCGTTCCGGGCTGATCCACCACGGGGGAGGCGGACGATGCGGCGCTTGATCGCTTGCGTTGCGGCTGGTCTCATCATCACGGGCGTCGCCGCCTCGGCCCAGTCAATCGAAGCCGAGATGGGCCCCTGCCGCGCACCGCCCGGTGCTGACGCCGCCATCGCCGCCTGCACGCGCCTGATCACGTCCGGCAAATACAATGGCTTGGTGCTCGCCACGATCTACGGCCTGCGCGCGATGCACTGGACCCAGAAGGGGGATCGCGACCGCGCCATTGCGGATTTCGACGCGGGCCTGCGGATCGATAAGAGCGTTGCAATCATGTATCACGGCCGCGGCACCGCCCTGAAGGACAAGGGCGAGTTCGACCGCGCGCTCGCCGATTTCAATCAGGCCATCCGGCTCGATTCGAAACAGGCTCTGTTCTACCACGGCCGCGCCGGTGCCTACGCGGGGAAGCGCGAGTTCGATCGCGCCGTCACCGACCTGAGCGAGGCCATCCGGCTCGATCCGAAGAACGCCGTCATGTACCAGGGCCGCGCCGGCGCACTCAGCGCCAAGGGCGAGTTCGATCGCGCCATCGCCGACCTTGACGAAGCGATCCGCATGGATCCCAGATCCGTGTTCTTCCGCAAGGATCGCAGTATTGCCTACCGCAACAAGGGCGATCTCGATCGCGCCATCGCCGAGGCCACCGACCTGATCAAGCTCGATCCGTCGTACAACGTGGCCTATGTCAGCCGCGGGCTCGCGTATGAAATGAAGAACGACATCGCCCGCGCGCGCGCCGATTTCGAGACCGCGCTGACGATCCGGTCGAAATATTTCGACGGCAATCCGGCGCAGCAGCTTGCGCGGGAGAAACTGGCGGTGCTCGCGTCGCCGCAGCAGGCGGCGGCACCGGCCGGCGCGGCAGCGATCGCGCCTCCGCCCGCGCCCGGGCCCGCCGCCGCGCCGGCCGCGCAGGTCGCTGTGGCGCCGCCCGCAGCACGGGCGCCGGCCGTCGCCGATCGCCGCGTCGCGCTGGTGATCGGCAACTCGAGCTACACGACCTTCCCCAGGATCCCCAACCCGCGCAACGACGCGGAGGATCTCGCGGCGAGCCTCAGATCGCTCGGTTTCGACGTGCTGCTCGGCCTCGATCTCAGCCGCTCGAAAATGGAGGACATGCTGATCGAGTTTGCGCGCCGGGCTCGCGCGTCCGATACCGCGCTGGTGTTCTACGCAGGCCACGGCCTGCAGCACAACGGCATCAACTATCTCGCGCCAATCGACGCCAAGATCGACGACGAAGGCGACCTGCGCAGGCTGATCAATCTTCAGGACGTGATGAACGATCTGCAGAGCGCTTCGAAGGTGCGCATCCTGATCGTCGACGCCTGCCGCGACAACGAGGTGATCAAGCAGCTCGCGGGCCGGCTGCCGTCGACCCGCTCGGCGGCGTTCACCCGCGGCCTCGCGCGTGTCGACGCAGCCGACGGCACGCTGGTGACCTTCGCGACCCAGCCGAACCGCGTGGCGGCCGACGGGCAGGGGCGCAACTCGCCGTTCACCCAGGCGCTGCTCAAGCACTTGGCGACGCCGGGCCTCGAGCTGCGCGTGCTGATGACGCGCGTGCGCAGCGACGTCGTCACCTCGACGGGAGGCGGTCAGCGCCCGGAGGTGTGGGACAGCCTGGTCGGTGAGTTTGCGTTCAGGGCTGGGCCGTAAGCCTTAGTCGGTAGGATGGGTTGAGCCATAAGCGCGTTTACGCCCGTCTTCCAAGAGGGCGTTCACGCCCGTCTTCGACGGCTATGGGGCCATGGCGAAACCCATGCTGCGATTCAGATGATGGGTTTCGCTGACGCTCAACCCATCCTACGAGCTGGGACTCGTCGGGCTCAAAACAACGCCGGCACCTCGCCGATCGGGATCGGCCCGATCGAGGCGCGGCCGTCGCTGAAGCGGATCGGCAGGATCACCGCCTTCTTGCCTTCAAGCTCGGTCTGGCCGCCGAGCGTGCCGATCAGCGCGGCGATGCCGCCGCCGGCGTTGCCGCCGCGCGCAATGCCGCCGAGGCCGGGGGCGATGCGGTCGAGGTTGTTGGCGAGGCCCGGGATCTGCCGGTCGAGATTGCCGAGCGCTGGCGCGAACTGGCTCAGGCGGCCGGAATTCGTCATGGCCTGATTCTGGTTCTGGTTGTCACGCTGCTGCGGCTTGTCGAGGCCGAACATGGCGATCACCTGCTCAATACCGGCGACGGTGACGCGCAGCTCGCCCTCGAGCTTCCCGCGCGGCGTGAGCCGGAGCGTGCCGCTGGTGATGGCGATCACGTCGCCCTGGGCCAGACGTGCCTTGGAGATCTCGATGTAACCGTTCGCCGCCTGCAGCTCGCGCAGCCGCTCGGGCCACGGCTTCGGGGAAACGTCCTTGAGGCCGTGCAGCGTGCCGACGACGTCCGCGTCGAGCGGTGCGCGCGTGTAGGAACCGAGCACCGGCGCCGTCGCCTTCACCAGGTTGAGCGCGACGTCGAGCACCGGATCGCTCGCGGTCGAGCCGGACGCGATGCGCCCGTGGATTTCGGCGTGGTCGGCCTGCATGACCGACTCGCTGCCGGCGCCGTTGGCGCGGCCGACGTCGAGCTTGTCGAACACGATCGAGACGCGCTCCGGCGCGGAGGGAAGGCCGCGCAGGCTCGCCTGCGCGAGCTGCCAGTTGCCCGACGCGGTCGCCCGGCCGTTCTCGCTCACCGTGAGCGGGCCGCTCGCTTCGCTGATCAGCAAGGTCGGATCCCACACCTGGGCGACGACCACGATATCGGCACTCTTGATCGTCATGGCCGGCTGGATGTTGCGGATCTCGACCGTCGGCTCGGTGCAGTGCAGCTCGATGCGGAACGGATAGCCGCCGATCGTCTGCGTCGCGCAGGTGTGGATGCGGCCGACCGCCGCCTCGCGCTCGCGCCAGCCGGCGAGCGTCTGCTCGGCGACGTGCGCGGCATACATCCACAGCCACGACCACACCACGCCGATGACGACAACCACGGCGAACGGCAGCAGCATCCGGTAAGGTGACCGGCGCGGAGCAGGGTAACGGTCGTCGTATCTCACGTGTCGTCCCTTTGATCGTCTGAGCTGATCGTCTGGTCTTGGTCGTATGATCTCGGCGATCTGTCGAAGGTGCAGTTGCGCGAGGTGGGGTTGTCCTGTTAGGCGAAGATCGCCGGCAGATAGAGCAGAGAGCTAGCGGCGCCGCCGCCTTGCAGTGGGATGCAGCTTCCGATCGAACACGCCGACGAAGACCTCTGGGTGTTCGGATACGGATCGCTCATCTGGCGGCCCGGCTTCGATTTCGTCGAGCGTGTCCCGGCGCGGTTGACCGGCATGCACCGCGCGTTGTGCGTCTACTCCTTCGTGCATCGCGGCACGCCGGAAAAGCCCGGCCTCGTGCTCGGTCTCGATCGCGGCGGTGCGTGCCGCGGCATTGCCTATCGCGTCAGCGCGGCGCAACGGCACGAGACCGTCGTCTATCTGCGCGGGCGCGAACAGGTCACGCACGTATACCGCGAAGCCATGCGCCGGGTCACCCTCCTGGAGGGGGACCGCCCACAGGTCCGCGCGCTGGTCTACGTGGTCGATCGCGGCCATCCGCAATACGCCGGACGTCTGACCCTGGCTGAGCAGCTCCACCATGTCCGGCAAGGTCACGGTCAATCCGGGCCGAATCGTGACTACGTGGTCTCCGCTGTTAACGCCTTGGAATCACTCGGCTGTGGCGATCCGGACCTGCATCTTCTGGCGGAGCGTCTGAAGGGGCCGCACGAGGCCCATCACGGGCCCGGCTGAGCGCGTTTTTCGCTGCTGTGCAGTGCCCGTGCCGAGAGGTCACGTTCGCCCTCGGCTACCAGCTTCGCGGTCGCCTGCTCGATCACATCCTGCAGGTGCCTGAAGAACGTGTCGTTATCGAGGCCCGGCGCGATCGGATCGAGGAACTCGACGCGAATCACGCCCGGTCGGCGCACGAATTGCCGCCGCGCCCAGTACAGGCCCGAGTTGAGCGCGACCGGCAGGCACGGCGCCTCGCCGAGGCCGTAAAGGTGGACCACGCCGTATTTGTACTGCGGCTCGGCACCCGGCGCGCGCCGCGTGCCTTCGGGAAAGATGATGATCTGCCGGCCCTCCTCGAGGGCGCGGCGGGCATGGACCAGCATGGCCGGGATGACCGACTTGCCGGCGGCGCGGTCGATCGGGATCATCTCGCCGCGCCACAGGCACCAGCCCCAGAACGGAATCCACATCAGCTCGCGCTTGAGGATGAAGGTCGGGTCGGGAAAATGCGTCAGCAGCGCGAACGTCTCCCACATCGACTGATGCTTGCCGGCGACGATCACCGCGCCCGGCGGAATCTTCTCGCGGCCGCGCCATTCGACCGTGATGCCGCAGACGACGCGCAGCAGCCACAGATTGACATAGGCCCACGAGCGCGCGAGCGAGATGATGCCCCAGCGCGGCAAGACCAGCGTCGCCACTGACACGATCAGGTAGGCGAACAGGATCAGGTAAAACAGCACGTTGAAGACGATGGAGCGAACCAGCAGCACGGCGGCGTGTCCGTTAGCGCATGCGCGAATAACACATCACACGGCTGCGACGTTGCGGCCGCGGGCGACCTCGGTATCGTCCCGCCCTGGATCGAGCCGGTGACGCACCACCGAGTAGATGTACTTCAGATACTCCGAGAACAGCAGGCGTGCCGACGCCGCGTTCGACCACCACGGCTCGGCGCGGCGCTTCTCGGTCACCACCGGGAACGGGATCAGCGTGACGTCGGGCAGCTGGTGCGAAAGCTCCGCGAGCGCGCGTGGCATGTGATAGTTCGACGTCACCACGATCAGCGAGCGGAAGCCGCGTTGCCTGGCCCAGCGCCGCGTCTCGACGGCGTTGCCGACCGTGTTCACCGCCGAATGGTCGAGATCGACGCAGCAGGTGATGACCTTGTCGTGCAGCGGCACGGCGCGCGACAGTCCGCCCGGACTGGTGGCCGGATTGACCCCGGTGACGAGGAGCCGCCGGCCGCGCCCGGCGGCAAGCAGCTCGACGGCATCGGCGATCCGCGAGGCGCCGCCAGTGAGCACGACGATGCCGTCGGCGTTGCGGTCGAGCTCGATCTCTTCGTTCGACACGCCCGAAATGAACCACAGGAAGCTCGCCACCAGCGCGCCAATGGCGGCGATGCAAGCCGTGAGGAAGGCGCGCAGCAGCAACCGTCGCGGCCTGCGCGCCGGGTCCTTGCTGAACTGCGGCTCCCGCCCAACCGTCATCGGCACTGATCCCGGAACATCATAACGCAAACTAGGCCGTGCAGGCGATCACTCGACCGCCTCGAGGGTCTGCTTGACGACCTGGCGCGACGTCCACGTGGTCACCGCGGCAACCAGGATGATCTGAGCGATCACCAGCGCGTAGCCGAGGCGGCCGATCGAGAACGAGCCGAACAGCGCGCTGACCTGGTCGGCCGTCGCCGAGCCGAGGAAGAAATCGCCGATCAGGTTGGCAACGACGAACATGAGCAACGCCGCGCCGCCACCGATCGCGCCGCCCTTGAGCCCGAGCACCAGGAAATGCCGCTGAAACTGCGCGGCGATGTAGTTGTCGCGCGCACCGATGAAATGCAGCACTTCGACGACCGGCCGGTTGGTCGCCATGGCGCCGCGGGTGGCGAACGAGACCGACAGAACGGTCGCCGCCAGCACGAGCAACAGGATGGCGATGCCGATGCCGACGGCGGTGCGGCCCATCACCCGCATGCGCGCGATCCAGCCGCGGTGGTCGTCGAGGCTCGCGCCGGAGACGCGCTCGGCGAGCGTCCGGCGCAGCATGCCGAGGTCCGGCGTCTCGCCGGCGGCGATCTTGACGACGATCAGCCGCGGCACCGGCAAGTCGTCCATCGCGAGACCGGAGCCGAGCCATGGCTCGAGCAGGCGTGCGGACTCCTCGCGTGTGTAGGGGCGGATGTCGGCGATGCCCGGGACCGTGCGCGCGAGCTGCACTGCCTTGCTGACCTCTGCCTCGAGGTCGCGGCCGCCGCCCGGCCGGATCTGGATCGTGACCTCGCGCGCGACGTCGGACTGCCACTCGTTCGCCGCGCTGGCGATGAGCACGACCGAGCCGGTGGTCAGCGCGGCGAGGAAGGTCATGATCGCGACGACGGCGACCAGCGCCGCACCGGAGATCGAGCCGCGCGGCACGATCGGCGATTCCGGGCGCGGGTCGCCGACGGGCATCCGCGCCGTGGTCGTCAGCGAAGGCTTATCGGGATATTCCGCCGCCATCGACCGCCTCAATCGTACACGTGCAGTCGTCCGTCGTGGATCACAAGGCGCCGTGCGTCGAACTGATCCATCAGGGCGATGTCGTGGGTGGCGACGACGATCGAGGTGCCAGTCTTGTGCAGCTCGACGAACAGCCGCAGCAGCCGTTGCGCGAGCGACGGGTCGACGTTGCCGGTCGGTTCATCCGCCAGCAGGATCTCCGGCCGCGCGATCACGGCGCGCGCGATCGCCGCGCGCTGCTTCTCGCCGCCCGACAGGACCGGCGGCAGCGACCACATCCGTTCGCCGAGCCCGACCCACTGCAGCAGCTCCATCACCTCCTTGCGGTAGCTCGTCTCCTTCTTGCCGAGGATGCGCAGCGGCAGCGCGACGTTCTCGTAGGTGGTCATGTGATCGAGCAGGCGGAAATCCTGGAACACGATGCCGATGCGCCGCCGCAATGCCGACAGCTCGTCCTTCTCGAGCGAGGCGATGTCGTGGCCGAACAGGTTGATCAGGCCGCGCGTCGGCCTGACCGACAGGAACAGCAGGCGCAGCAGCGACGTCTTGCCGGCGCCAGAAGGCCCAGTCAGGAACTGGAACGAGTGCGGCGCGATCTCGAAGGTGAGATCGCGAAGCACCTCGGAGCCCAGTCCGTAGCGCAAGCCGACGTTTTCGAACCGGATCACGTCTCCTGAACCCTTGATGCGCGCTTCCGCGCAGATATGCCAATAGCGGCCGGAAGCGGTCGAATTTGCGTCCCCACGCTGGCTTTTACAGGATTACCGCCAATCCAGCACGCACCGCCTGTACGGTTAAAACAGCATTAACGATCCATCATGCAAGGTCTTCGGCGCTAGCCGACGCGCCACTTGTGGTTAACCGACGGTAAACGGCGCAGGCCCGGCACGGATCGCTGACGGGATCGAGGAATGCAGATCGTCTGTCCGAACTGCACGACCGCCTATGAGATCGCGGCCAACGCGCTTGGCGCAGGTCGCTCGGTGCGCTGCGTGCGCTGCAAGAGCGTCTGGCACGCGGATCCGACGCAAATGCTCGAGCTTGCGCCCGAGCCCGTCGCCGCGCCGCAGGTCGCCATGGCCGGCGGCGAGGAGGACCTGTCGGCCTGGGGGCTCACGCCCGAGGCCGACGAGCCGGGGTCCAAAGCCGCTGCGGACGCCGCGGAGGGACCCGAGGAGCCGACCGTCGGTGCAGATCTCCTCGGCGAGGAGCGCGGCGACGACGCGCTGGAGCTCGCGGCGCTCGGCCAATCCGTTCCCGTGGACGTCGCCGACGCCCCGCCACTGGTGCCTGACGACGGCGCCGCGTCCATCGAGGAGGAGCCGCACGAGGACATCGAGTCGGTGGCCGCCCGTCGCGCCGCCGGCGAGACGGGCGGGCGCGGGTTCAGCCTGTTGCGGCCCAACGGCTTCACCGCCGCGCTCGTGCTCGGAGCGATCGTCGCAGGCTTGCTGGCCTGGCGCATCGACGTGGTGCGGACCCTGCCGCAGACCGGCACGTTCTTCTCGTTGCTCGGCATGCCGGTCAATCTGCGCGGCCTCGCCCTCGTCGACGTCAAGACGACGCGCGAGATCCACGACAACGTGCCGGTCCTGGTGATCGAAGGGGCGATCGCCAATATCGCCAAGACGCCGCTCGAAGTGCCGCGCCTGCGCTTCGCCGTGCGCAGCGAGCGGCACGCCGAGCTCTACACCTGGACGGTGTTGCCGGGACGCACGATCCTGAGCTCCGGCGACCGCATTCCGTTCCGTTCGCGCCTTGCCTCGCCGCCCGCCGAAGGTCGCGAGGTCAGCGTGCGGTTCTTCAACCGGCGCGATCTCGCCGCCGGCTTGCGCTGAGGCACGTCGTGGCCCGCATCCTGCTCGCCGAAGACGAGGAGGCCCTGCGCGGCTTTCTCGTCCGCGCGCTCAAGCAGGATGGGCACGAGGTCGTCGCTGCGGCGGACGGCGGCGAGGCGCTCGATGCGCTGACGCGAGAGAAGGGCGGCTTCGAGCTCCTGCTCACCGATATCCGCATGCCGATCATGGACGGCATCGCGCTCGCGCTCGCCGCGGCGCGCGACTATCCCGACCTGGTGATCCTGCTGATGACCGGCTTCGCCGACCAGCGCGAGCGGGCGCACGGGCTCGACGCGCTGGTGCACGACGTCATCACCAAGCCGTTCACGCTGACCGATATCAAGCTTGCGGTGAACGAGGCGCTGGCGTCGCGCCAGCGCAAGTAATTGGATCAATCGTCGTCGTCAGACGCATAAGGCCGCGGGATCGGCGCGCCGGGCTTGGGCGGGTGCGGCCGGCCGAAGTCGGGCGCCGCGGAATCCTGGCCGATATTGACGATGCCGCGCCGGATCGCGCGGGTGCGGGTGAAATGCTTGAACAGCGTGTCGCCGTCGCCCATGCGCATGGCGCGGGTCAGCGCCGAGAGGTCCTCGCTGAAGCGGCCGAGCATCTCCAGCACGGCACCCTTGTTGGCGAGAAAGATGTCGCGCCACATGGTCGGGTCGGACGCGGCGATGCGGGTGAAATCGCGGAAGCCGCCGGCCGAGAACTGCAGCACCTCGGACTCGGTGACCTCCGACAATTCGTCGGCGGTGCCGACGATCGTGTAGGCGATCAGGTGCGGCAAGTGGCTGGTGATCGCGAGCACCAGGTCATGGTGCTCGGGGCTCATGGTCTCGACATTGGCGCCGAGCGCCGACCAGAACGCGCCGAGCCGCTCGACTGCGGCTGTGTCGGTCGACGGCGGCGGTGTGAGGATGCACCAGCGATTGACGAACAGCTCGGCGAATCCGGCGTCGGGCCCCGAGTTCTCGGTGCCGGCGACCGGATGCGCGGGCACGAAATGAACATGCGCGGGCAGGTGAGGGGCCATGTCCTTCACCACCGTGCCCTTGACCGAGCCGACGTCGGAGACGATCGCGCCGGGCTTGAGGTGCGGCGCGATCTCTTGCGCCACCGGGCCGCTCTGGCCGACCGGGATCGAGACGATGACAAGGTCGGCGTCCTTGACCGCGGCGATATTGGTCTCGACCACCGCATCGGCGAAGCCGAGCTCGATCACGCGCTGCCGCGTCTTCTCCGAACGGGCGGTGGCGACGATCGTCTTCGCCGCGCCATAGGCGCGCGCCGCGCGCGCGATCGAGCCGCCGATCAGCCCGACGCCGATCAGCGCGAGACGCTCGATGATGGGGCCGCCGTTCACGCGGACTTTCCGAGGAATTCGGCCAGCGCCTTCACCGCCAGCCGGTTGGCCTCCTCGCTGCCGACCGTCATGCGCAGCGCGTTCGGCAGCTTGTAGGCGGCGACGCGGCGCAGGATCAGCCCGCGCGCGGTGAGGAACGCGTCGGCGTCCGCTGCGGTCTTGCCCTTGGCGGTCGGGAAGTGGATCAGCACGAAGTTGGCGGCGCTCGGCGTCACCTCGAGGCCGAGCTTGCCGATCTCCTCGATGAGCCAGGCGAGCCAATGGTCGTTGTGTGCGCGCGAGCGCTCGACATGGGCGACGTCGGCCATCGCGGCGATGCCGGCGGCGATCGCCGGCGCGTTCACGTTGAACGGACCGCGGATGCGATTGACCGCGTCGACCACGTGCGCCGGCCCGTACATCCAGCCGAGCCGCAGCGCGGCGAGGCCGTAGATCTTGGAGAACGTGCGGCACATGACGACGTTCTCCGACGTCGCCACCAGCTCGATGCCGGCCTCGTAGTCGTTGCGCTTGACGTATTCGGCATAGGCCGCGTCGAGCACGAGGAGCACGTGCGGCGGCAGCGCGCGGTGCAGCCGCTTGACCTCGTCGAACGGCAGGTAGGTGCCGGTCGGATTGTTCGGATTGGCGAGGAACACGACCTTGGTCTTCGGCGTCACGCGGGCGAGAATGGCGTCGACGTCGGCGGTGTAGTTCTTCTCAGGCGCGACCACCGGCTTGGCGCCGGTGCCGAGTGTTGCGATCGGATAGACCAGAAAGCCGTGCGTGGTGTGGATCGCCTCGTCGCCGTCGCGCAGATAGGCGCGCGCAAGGAGGTTGAGCAGGTCGTCCGACCCGGCGCCGCAGACGATGCGCGCGGGATCGAGTCCGAATGCGCGGCCGATCGCCTCGCGCAGGTCGGTCGAGGCGCCGTCCGGATAATCCTCGAGACGGCGGCCGACGTCGTTATAGGCGGCGATCGCCTGCGGGCTCGGCCCGAGCGGCGTCTCGTTGGACGAGAGCTTGAACACCTTGGCGACGCCGGGCGCCGAGCTCTTGCCCGGCACGTAGGCGTCGATGTCGAGCACGCCGGGACGCGGTTCTGGGCGTTGCAACGCGGACATTTTCAACGTCTCCAAGAGAAGTACTCAGCGCCCGGTCGGGACCGGTCGCGCGCCGTCGGCGCTGACCGTATAGCGGGTCGCGTGGCTGCCGACGAGGGCCTGGCTGCGGATCGAGACGCCGGCCGCGGTCAGGGCGGCGGTGATGTCGGCGAGTTTGCCTTTCGGCACCGAGACCAGGAGCGACGCGCCGTCGAACGCGCCTTCCGGCACGGCGACCAGATCGGCGAGCGCAGAGGCTGCGCGTGCCGCGCGGGCGCCCCAGCCGGAGACCTTGAGGCTGATCACCTCGACGTCGGGAATGATGGCGTCCGGGTGCGGCCGGGCGATCGCGAATACCGGCAGGCCGGCCGGGTGGTCGGCGCGCTCGACGAACGGGAGCCGCGCGATGATCTTCGGCGCATCCGCCGCCTCGAGGGCTGTCCACCATGCGCCGGCGCCCGGCGGCACCGCGGCCGGCACCAGGCCGAGGTCGCCCTTGGAGGCGGCGACCGCCGCGACCACGCCGCCGGCGCCCATGTGCACCGAGAGCGGCACGGTGAACCCGAAATGAAACCGCGCGGAATCGCGCATCGCCGCGTCGCCCGCGGAGAGGTCGGCATGCACCGCGAACGGCGCCTGCACGTAGGTGAACGTCGCGATGATGACACGCCAGATGCTCTCGGCGGTGTCGAGCGGCAGGATACCGCGATGCCGCTCGACCAGGCGGCGCATCATGTCGGCCTCGCGCGCCGGACGGAACGCCGAGCCGCTCTCGCTGGTGCGCTTGACCTCGATCAGGCGGCCGATGATCTCGCCGCGCTCCATCAGCAGGCCGTGCATGGTCGCGTCGATGCGATCGATCTCCGAGCGCAGATCGGCGAGTGACGGCACGTCGGCGGGCTTAACCATGATGCGATCGGCCTGATGGTATGGCGCGGCCATTGATAGGGTGGGCAGTGGGCGAAAGCAAAGAAAACATTGACACTTTCCCGCGCCGCCCTATCTAAACCGCGCCCATCGGCGTAGCCGCCGGACCACGACTTGAACTACGATACGTGGCTTACGTGGGTGATGGCGGCCGGTTTCGCATCCGGCGGATGCCACCACACTGGCGACAGAAAGCGTGCGATGGCGGAAACGCAACTCAAGGCCGGACGTGACCTGTCGGACCGCATGCGCGAGGCGGAGGACCCGCATTCGCATGTGGCGCGGTTCGGGCCGGACAAGCCGCTCAAGCTCGACGCCGGCGTCGAGCTGTCGCCGTTCCAGATCGCCTACCAGACCTACGGCACGCTCAATCCCGAGCGCACCAATGCGGTGCTGATCTGCCATGCGCTGACCGGCGACCAGCACGTGATCAACCAGCATCCGGTCACCGGCAAGGGCGGCTGGTGGGAGACCATGGTCGGACCGGGCCGGCCGATCGATACCGAGCGCTACTTCGTGATCTGCGCCAACGTGGTCGGCGCCTGCATGGGCACCACCGGTCCGGCGTCGCTCAATCCGGCGACCGGCTGTCCGTGGGGCCTCGATTTTCCGGTCGTCACCATCCGCGACATGGTGCGCGCGCAGGCCATGCTGCTCGATCATCTCGGCATCGGCACGCTGTTCGCGGTCGCCGGCGGCTCGATGGGCGGCATGCAGGTGCTGCAATGGGCGGCGAGCTATCCCGAGCGGGTGTTCGCGGCGCTGCCGATCGCCTGCGCGACGCGCCACTCGGCGCAGAACATCGCGTTTCACGAGGTCGGACGGCAGGCCATCATGGCCGATCCGGAATGGCGGCAGGGCCGTTACCTGATCGAGAATACCAATCCGCGGCGCGGCCTTGCCGTCGCGCGCATGGGCGCGCACATCACCTATCTTTCGGACGCGGCGCTGCATCGCAAGTTCGGCCGCCGCTTCCAGGACCGCGAGAACCCGACGTTCTCGTTCGACGCGGACTTCGAGGTCGAATCCTACCTGCGCCACCAGGGCATCACCTTCGTCGAGCGGTTCGACGCCAACAGCTATCTCTACCTGACGCGGGCGATGGACTATTTCGATCTCGCCGGCGACTACGACGGCGTGGTCGCCAATGCGTTCAAGGGCACGCCGACGCGCTTCTGCGTGGTCTCGTTCACATCGGACTGGCTGTTCCCGACCCCGGAGTCGCGGGCGATCGTGCACGCGCTCAACGCGGCCGGCGCGCGCGTGTCGTTCGCCGAGATCACCACCGACAAGGGCCACGACGCGTTCCTGCTCGACGAGCCGGAGCTGTTCGCGATCGTGCGTGGCTTCCTTGATTCCGCCGGTCGCGCGTGCGGGCTCACCAACGGGAAGCGATGATGCTGAACCGCCTGCGGCGCGATCTGACCATGGCCGAGGCGGCGCGCACGCCGGGCGGCGCGCGCGTCGACCACATCGTGGTCGCCGAGATGGTCGACCGCGGCTCGCGCGTGCTCGACGTCGGCTGCGGCGACGGCGAGTTGCTGCGTCTCTTGGAAACACGCGGCGTCGATGGACGCGGCATCGAGCTCTCGCGCGAGGGCGTCAACGAGAGCGTGGCCAAGGGCCTCGCGGTGATCCAGGGCGACGCCGATACCGATCTCGCGAACTATCCCGACGATGCGTTCGACTACGTGATCCTGTCGCAGACGCTGCAAGCGACGCGCCACCCGCGCATCGTGCTCGAGCACATGCTGCGCATCGGCCGCCACGCGGTGGTGTCGTTCCCCAATTTCGGCCACTGGCGCATCCGTCTCGCGCTGCTGTTCGGGGGCCAGATGCCGCGCACCGACAACCTGCCGGACACGTGGTACGACACGCCGAACATCCATTTCTGCACCATCAAGGACTTCCGCCAGCTCTGTCTGGTGGTCGGCGCCAAGATGGAGAAGGCGGTGGCACTCGACGCCTGGGGCGGTCCGCTGCGGCTCAACGCGCCGTGGTGGTTCTGGAATCTGTTCGGCGAACAGGCGGTGTTCCTGCTGAGCCGCGACCACTGATTTCCGGATTTATGCTCTATCGCACAGTCGGTGCGGGCAGTTGCTGCACGCCTGGTGCGGCCGGGACCGTCTCCCCGCTCGTCGTCGTCGCGGCCGGGATCGGATCCGAGACGCTGTAGATCTTGCCGCCGGCGGAGCGCTTCACCGCCAGCGACTGGGGCGAGCAGTTCTTGCGCTGAGCTTCCTCGCGGGCCGCGCGCAGATTCTCCCGCGCAATGCCGAGCTCGGGCGAATAGACGATCGCATTGACGAAGGTGCCCGACGTTTCCTGGCTGGCCTTCTGCATCACGCCGGCGAGCTCCTGCTCGCGGTCCGACCATGTGGCGATCTCCGGGCCGAGATCGCGGCAGCGATAATATTCGTACTTGCCGGGCGAGACGTAGTAAGTGCCGAGCTGCTGATAGCTCATCGCGCAGCCGCCGATGAGGGCGGCAACGGCCAGGACAGCGATGACACGCGCGTACATCAAGCGGTCTGATCCTTGGCGCCGATGGTCCGGCATTCGCTTTGCTGATTGCTTAACGACGCGAAAAGTCAGCATTGGGGCAGGATGTAGGACTATGCCCCTAAAGCTGGGGAAGGGCACGGTCACCTCATTGCCCGGGCACCGAATATCACATCGCCGCATTGCCCTCCCGCGCGGCCCATGTGTATGGTCGCCCCCCGTTTCCGCCGGTATCCCCGCATGGCACGTGACCAAATCGACATGACGCCGATCGAAACGCGCGACCAGCTGGTCGCGTGGTTCGAGGCCGGGGTGAAGCCGCGTTCGGAGTTCCGTGCCGGCACCGAGCACGAGAAGTTCGCCTTCATGGTCGACGGTCATCGGCCGGTGCCCTACGACGGCCGGCGCAGCATCCGCGCGCTGCTCGAAGGCATGCAGCTCCTGCTCGGCTGGGAACCGATCATGGAGGGGCCGAACATCATCGGCCTCTACGACGTGACCGGCGGCGGCGCGATCTCGCTCGAGCCGGGCGGGCAGTTCGAGCTGTCCGGCGCGCCGGTCGAGACCGTGCACCAGACCTCGTGCGAGCTCGCGGCGCATCTCGCGCAGCTGCGCGAGATCGCGGCGCCGCTCGGCATCGGCTTTCTCGGCATCGGCATGACGCCGGACTGGAGCCGCGCCGACATGCCGGTGATGCCGAAGGGCCGCTACAAGATCATGACCGAGTACATGCCGAAGGTCGGCACGCTCGGCGTCGACATGATGTACCGGACCTGTACGGTGCAGACCAATCTCGACTTCTCCTCCGAAGCCGACATGGTCAAGAAGCTGCGCGTCGCGCTGGCGCTGCAGCCGGTCGGGACCGCCCTGTTCGCCAGCTCGCCGTTCACCGAAGGCAAGCCGAACGGCTTTCTGTCGATGCGTTCGGAGATCTGGCGGCACACCGATCCCGACCGCTCCGGCATGCTGCCGTGGGCGTTCGAACCGGGCATGGGCTTCGAGCGCTGGGTCGATTATGCGCTCGACGTGCCGATGTATTTCATCAAGCGCGGCGATACCTATATCGACGTGGCGGGGCAATCGTTCCGCGACCTGCTCGCCGGCAGGCTTGCCTCGCAGCCGGGCGAACGTGCGACCTTGTCGGACTGGTCGAACCACATCTCGACGATCTTCCCGGAGGTGCGGCTCAAGCGGTACCTCGAGATGCGCGGCTCAGACGGCGGGCCGTGGCGGCGCCTGCCGGCGCTCTCGGCGTTCTGGATCGGCATGCTGTATGACACCGACTGCCTCGACGCCGCGTGGGACATGATCAAGGAGTGGAGCGCCGAGGAACGCCAGAAGCTGCGCGACGAGGTCCCGCGGCTCGGCTTCCGCGCTGGGATCCGCGGCAGGAGCCTGCTCGACCTGTCGCGCGAGTGCCTCGCGCTCGCGCATGCCGGCCTGAAGCGCCGCGCGCGGCTCGACAAGGACGGCCGCGACGAGACCAGGTACCTTGAGCCGCTCGGCGACATCGTCACGCGCGGCCGGACACCGGCCGAGGAGTTGCTGGAGAAATACCACGGCCTGTGGCGCGGCTCGGTCGATCCGATCTACACCGAATACGCCTACTGACAGCCATCAGCGATTTTTGAGCATGATCTTGCCCGAAAACCGGGGACCACTTTTCGGGATCATGCTCTGATGGCGAAAGGCACGCCCGCGACCGTCGCACTGGAAAAGGCCGGGATCGGCTTCACCCTGCACGAGTACGACTACGATCCCGAGGCGGCGAGCATCGGTCTGCAGGCGGCCGAGGCGCTCGGCATCGCGCCGGCGCGGTTGCTCAAGACCTTGATGGCGAAGGCGGGCGGAGCGGTCGTGTGCGTGCTGGCGCCGTCCGATCGCGAGGTGAGCCTCAAGAAGCTCGCCGCCGCGGCGGGCGCCAAGGATGCAGACATGATGAAGCCGGCCGAGGCCGAACGCGTCACCGGCTATCACGTCGGCGGCATCTCGCCGTTCGGGCAGAAGCGCCGGGTGCGCGTGTTCATCGAGAGCTCGGCGCTCGACTTCGCGACCGTGCTCTGCAACGGCGGCCGGCGCGGTCTGCAAGTGGAGCTTGCGCCCGCCGATCTCGTTCGCCTGCTCGACGCCAAGGCAGCAGCCATCTGCTCAGACTGACGTTCCCTGCTACTCCGCCGCCTGTGCCGCCTCCGACAGGTTGTCGAGCGACGAGATGATGTGCTCGGCGAGCGCATTGGCGAGCGACGAGCTTTCATGCGGGTTGCGCACCAGGCCGATCCGGCACGACGCGAGCTCCGGAAAGCCGTCGGCGGGGGAGAGGACCCGCATGCCGGGCCGCAGCCCAGACTCCGGGAACACCGAGACCGCGAGGCCCGACAGCACCGCCGCCGCGACCGCGCCGGAATTGGCGCTGGTGTAGAGGACGCGATAGGCGCGGCCGATCGCCTCGAGGCGCTCGATCGCCGAGCGCCGCCACATGCAGCTCGGCCGGCCGAGCGCGAGCGGCAGCCGCTCCTCGAGATGAATCGACGAGCGGTTCGAGGTCACCCACAACAGGCGTTCGAGCCGGAAACTCTCCGCCGGGTGGCTGCCTTCGCAATTGGTGACGATGGCGAGATCGAGATCGTTGCGCTCGACGTGCTCGACCAGCTCGCTCGACGGGGCGCAGACCACGGTCAGCTCGACCGCCGGATAGACGCGCGAGAAGCGCGCCATGATCTCCGGCAGGTAGCGGTCGGCATAGTCGTCCGGAACGCCGAGCCGCACGCGGCCGGACAGCTCGGCCTCGCTGAAGGCGGCAAGCGCTTCGACGTTGAGCTTGATGATGCGCCGCGCGTAGTCGAGCAGCCGCTCGCCGTCCTCGGTCAGCTTCGACGCGCGTCCGTCACGGGCGAAGATCGGACGATCGAGCCGCTCTTCCAGGCGCTTCATCTGCATCGACACCGCCGACTGGGTCTTGTGCACGACCTCGGCGGCGCGGGTGAAGCTGCCGGTCTCAGCGATGGCAATGAAGGTCCGCAATTGGTCGACGTCGATAAGGGCGGTCATGACTCGCTCCTTGGGTCGCTCTTCGGGCCGGGGGGCCGGCTCGAAAGGGCCCTGGCTAGCAAACATCATATTCCGTGATCACTCAGATTAAAAACATTCGTTTCACTTATCAATCGGGGGTCGGTAAATATACTGGTGCAACGGCAAATCGGGTGCGTGTGTCGGGTGGCTCCGTCGGAGGTCGGAGGCCACCGAGAGCCGTCTCGCGCCCAAAAAACCAGGAGAACTGCCATGACTGCGATCGCCACCACCCCCCGGACCGGCCTTTCCGCGCCGCTGGCGCGCCTCGCCGCTGTCTGTCTCGATCGCGTGGTCACGGCTGCCAAACAGCTTACCGCCTGGCGTCAGCACCGCCGCGACGCAGCCGTGCTGGCCCGCGCCGACGACCGCATGCTGGCCGATATCGGCCTGACCCGCGGCGACGTGTTCGACGCCCTGTCGGGCGGCCCGTGGAACGATCCGACCGCGCTGCTGCGGGTACGCGCGCTCGAGCGCCGGCTCAGCCGCCGCCACGTATCGCTGGGCCTCAGCGCGGGGTTCGTCGCTCCGCCGCTCGCACCGCGTGCCGATGAGTTTCACCGCCTGCCGACCGACCGCAACGCGCGGTACACCGTGTGACGTGACGATTTTGGCGGGCCGCCCCTAGCCAGGCGGTTCGCCGCTCAACCCCCGGCTCCCCTGCGAATCCCCTCTCGCAGCCGAGCCCCGCGCCCGCCGGCCCTCTCTCCGGCGGGCGCTTTTTTCAAGCGCTACGTTTCCGCCTTTTCCTCTTCCTCCTGCTCCATGATCTGCTCGGCCTCGGCATTCAACGCCTCGGCCTTGCGGCGCGGCGCGCTCAACGGCTCGTGCACCATGCGCGTCTGCAGCAGGTCGATGCCGGCACCGATGCCACCGGCCTCCTGCAACGCGAGGCGGTCGTGATCGCGCTGACGGACGAACTCGACGACCTCGCCGGCGCGCTCGGAATCGAATCCCAATCCCTCGAGCATCTTGCTGCCGAAGGCGAGCGCCGACTCGAACGTCTCGCGCATCTCGTAGTCGACGCCTTTGGCGACCAGGTTGAGCGTGTGTCGCCGGTCGAACGACCGCACATAGAGCTTGGTGCCCGGAAACTCGGCTTTCACCAGGTCTACGATGAAATTCGCGCCCTCCGGATCGTCGATGCAGACAGCGATCAGGCGCACGTCGTCGGCGCGCGCGGCACGCAGGACGTCGAGCCGCCGGCCGTCGCCGTAGTAGACGCGGAAGCCGAAACTGGTCGCGCTCGCCATCATCTCCGGATCGTTGTCGATGGCGGTGACGTCGAGACCTTCGGCGATCAGGCACTGTGAGGCAATTTGGCCGAACCGGCCGAAGCCGATCACCAGCACGGAGCCGCGGGCATCTTCGAAATCGTCCGGCTCGCGCTCGACGCCGGCGCTGAGCCGCTCGATCAGGATGTCGGTCAGTGCGGCGAATGGCGGGCCGATCAGCATGGTGACGGCAGCGATGGCGGCGAGCAGGCTGCCCTGGGCGGGCGTGAGCAGGTTCAAGCCCACGCCGACGGGGATGAGCACGAACGCGAATTCGCCGGCCGGGGTGAGCACCGAGCCGGCCCGCAGCGCGTCGGTGTGGGCCGGGCAGCTGGTGCGAAAGATGAGCGCCACGATTGCGGCCTTCAGCACGGTGATGGCCAGCGCCGCGGTGAGGATCAGGAGGAGATGCTCGCGCACCACCTTGACGTCGATCGACATGCCGACGCCCATGAAGAACAGCGCGAGGAGGAGCCCGCGGAATGGCTCGATGTCCGCTTCGAGCTCATGGCGGTAATTCGATTCCGCCAGCACGACGCCGGCGAGGAACGCACCGAGCGCCATCGACATGCCGACGACCTGCATCAGCGCGGCCGCGCCGAGCACGACCAGGAGTGCCGCCGCGGTCATGATCTCGCGCGCGCCGGTCGAGGCGAGCAGCCGCAGGAACGGGTTGAGCAGGAAGCGTCCGGCAAGCACCACGGCCGCGATGGCGCCCATGATCTTGCCGACCGAGACGAGCGCGTCGGTGAGGCTGCCGGTGTGGGCATCGCTGCCGGGCGCCAGCAGCGGCAGAAGCGCAAGCAGAGGCACCACCGACATGTCCTGGAACAGCAGGATGGCGAACGCGCGCTGGCCGTAGACCTGCTGCAGGTGCCCGCGCTCCTCGAGGATCTTCAGCGCGATCGAGGTCGCCGACATGGCAAGTGCGAGGCCGGCCACGACCGCCCCGCGCCAGCCGAGCAGACCGGTCGCCGCGCCGAGGCCGCCGATCACGGCGGCGGTGAGGGTGAGCTGCGCCGTGCCGAGCCCGAGGATCGCGGTGCGCAGAGCGAGCAGGCGGGAAAGCTCGAGCTCGAGTCCGACCAGGAACAGCAGCAGCACGACACCGAGCTCGGCGACGGCCACGATCGTTTCCGGCGCGGTGATCAGGCCGAGGCCAAACGGCCCGATCACGACGCCCGCCGCAAGATAGGCGACGATCGCCGAGAGCCTGAGCGCGCGGGCGATCGGCACGCTGACCACCGCGGCGGCGAGGAGCACGAGCGCGAGCTGGAGACCGAAATCGCCTGTGGGATGATTCATGGCAGGTCCATGGCGAGGACCGCGGCTGCCATGCGTCGAGCAAACGGCTAGGCGATCCTCGATTGCGGGGTGAAGTTGACGTGATCTCGCCCGCCATCCTTGAGGTCCAGGCCGAGACTGTCAAATAGCCCGGCCGCGCCGGCGGAGGTCAGGCGCAGCGCGCGGGTGTCGCGCATGCGGGCGATCCAGCCGAGCTCCAGGCACCGCCGGCAGACCTCGGCGCCGATATGGCCAGCGACGTGATAACGCCGCTCGCTCCAGTCGAGGCACGGCCGGCAGAAGATCCGCTTGCTGTGCGGCTTCGGTTTGAGCGCGACGCCGAAGGCCGTGAGGAAGCTCAGGCCCGACTGGGTGACCTCGCCGCCGTCGTCGGCGAGGATAACGTGCCCCCTTGCGATCAGCGCGTCGGCAATGGCGACACCGAGCCGGCCGGCGATGTGGTCGTAGCAGGTGCGTGCGAAGCGGAGGGCGTCCTCCTTGGCCGAGCGCGGCGTGTAGCGCGGCGGCACTTCGATCGCGGCGACCGCCTGGATGCCCTCGAGCATCGCCGCGACCAGCGGCGAGGCGATGCGGTAGTAGCTGAACCGCCCGTTGCGGGTGACGGCGACCAGCCGCGCCTCCACCAGCTTGGCGAGATGCTCGCTGGCGGTGGGGCGTGAGATGCGCGCGACGTAGGCAAGCTCGGTGCCGGTGAGCGATTGGCCGCCCATCAGCGCGGCCAGCATGGTGGCGCGCGCGGTATCGCCGACGAGCGCCGCAACCTCCACCAGATTTGCGGCTGCGACCATGCCGCGAGCTTAGCCTTGGCGCGGCGCTACCGGCAAGCAACGACGGTTCGGCGCATGCCGAACCGTCGAGGCGCGACAGGCACACGCATTGCCGTGATGATGATCGTCGATCAATCACGGAGGTTGCCGATGAAACGCGTGCCGCTTCGGGTCGAGCCGTTCTCGACCTATCTCGAACGTCGTCGCAAGGGCCCGATCTTTCCCGTGATCGTCGCCGGCGAGACCGTCTATGTCTCCGGCCTGCCGCCGTTCGAGGCCGGGACCGGCGAGATCAAGCCGCTGCCGTTCGCGGCGCAATGCGAGGTCGTGCTCAGCCAGATGAAGCAGTGCGTCGAGGCCGCCGGCTCATCGATGGAGCGCGTCGTGAAGTGCAACGTCTATTGCACGCCGGATCCGTCGCATTTCGGCACGTTCAACGACGTCTACGCGCAATATTTCCCGGTCGACTCGCCGGCGCGCATCTTCCTCCACGTGCCGTCCTGGTGGGGGCCGTTCGACGTCGAGATCGACTGCGTCGCGGTGCTGTAAGATCCAGCCACCCATTTGTGCCGGGCGGGAGACCGGCCCACGGACGCGTGGGCGCGGACGTCCCGCATCAGCCATTTCGCGATGTCGCCGCGTCCTGCAGGCGACGAGTTGTCATGTTGGCGTCGTATCTAATGACGGTGTTGCGCCCTGGACCCGCGCCGACGATCGTGCGGGGGGTGACAATCGTCCTCGTTGCGGCATCGGGCGGTAGTCATTATTCATGCGGACTTGGGGGCGGCGGACACGATTCGAGGCCAAACAGGACGGCCGAATGATGCGGTGGTTTGTCGCGCTGCTGTGCTGCTTTTTCTTTGCTGCCGTTTCGTTTCTTGGCCCGGTGCCTGCGGGGGCGCAGACCGGGTTTGATCGGCCGGGCGGCGATTACACCAATTTCGTCGTGCGCTCGGGTGATCCCGCGGCGTGCGCGTTGCGCTGCGAGCGCGAAAGCCGTTGCCGCGCCTGGACCTTCAGCTATCCGCAGGCGAACAACGTTGCCGCGGTCTGCTGGCTCAAGAACAAGGTCACGGCGCGCGTCGAGAACACATGCTGCGTCTCCGGCGTGCGCGGCGCCGCTGTGCGCGAGCCGAAGGGCGGGCCGATCGAGTTCTCGATCGACCGCATCGGCGGCGACATGCGCAATTTCGAGGTGGCGCCGCCCGATCCGACCGGACAGTCGTGTGCGGACGCCTGCAAGGCTGACGCGAAGTGCCGCGCCTGGAGCTACGAACGTCCGGGCTACAAGGATTCGGCCGCGCGCTGCTATCTGAAGGACAAGGTCACGGCTCCGCGCCGGCGGCCGTGCTGCATCTCAGGCGTGGTGCGATAGGCGTTCGTCGGATCGGATAACCGATCACCCCGTCCCGCCGACCGTGATCTTGTCCATGCGCAGGGTCGGCTGGCCGACGCCGACCGGGACACCCTGGCCGTTCTTGCCGCAGGTGCCGATGCCGGTGTCGAGCGCGAGATCGTTGCCGACCATGCTGATGCGGTTGAGGTCGGTCGGGCCGTTGCCGATCAGCATCGCGCCCTTGAGCGGCGCGCCGACCTTGCCATTCTCGATCTTGTAGGCCTCGGTGCACTGGAACACGTACTTGCCCGAGGTGATGTCGACCTGGCCGCCGCCGAAATTGACCGCGTAGATGCCGTTCTTCACCGAGGCGATGATCTCGCCCGGATCGTGGCTGCCGGCCAGCATATAGGTGTTGGTCATGCGCGGCATCGGCACGTGGCCGTAGCTCTCGCGGCGACCATTGCCGGTCGGCTTCATGCCCATCAGTCGCGCGTTCTGGCGGTCCTGCATGTAGCCGACCAGGGTGCCGTCCTCGATCAGCACGGTGCGGTTGGTTGGCGTGCCTTCGTCGTCGATGGTGAGCGAGCCGCGGCGCGATTGGATGGTGCCGTCGTCGACCACGGTCACGCCTTTGGCGGCGACCTGCTGGCCCATCAGGCCGGCGAAGGCCGAGGTCTTCTTGCGGTTGAAGTCGCCCTCGAGGCCATGCCCGACCGCCTCGTGCAGCATGACGCCCGGCCAGCCGGCGCCGAGCACGACGTCCATCTCGCCCGCGGGCGCCGGCACTGATTGCAGATTGACCAGCGCCTGCCGCACCGCCTCGTCCGCCGCGTGCTGCCAGGCTTGCGCCGCGATGAAACGCTCATAGCCTTCGCGTCCGCCAAAGCCGTGGCTGCCGGTTTCCTGGCGGTCGCCGTCGCCGGCGACGACTGACACGTTGACGCGCACGAGCGGCCGCACGTCGCGATAGGTCTGGCCGTCGGCTCGGAGGATCTCGACCACCTGCCACGTCGCGGCCACGCTCGCCGTCACCTGCCGCACGCGCGAATCTTTCGCACGCGTATAGGCGTCGATCTGCTCGAGCAGCCGCACCTTGGCTTCAAACGTGGGCGAGGCGAGGGGATTGTCGTCGCCGTACAGCCGCACATTGGTGCGGCCGGGCGCCCCGGCATACTGGCCCGAGTATCCGCCCTTGACCGCACGCACCGCGTCGGCGGCGCGCAGGATCGCCGCCTCGGACACGTCGGAGGCATGGGCGTAGCCGACGGCTTCGTCTTTCACCGCGCGCAGCCCAAAGCCCTGGCCGGTGTCATAGGTCGCCTGCTTGAGCCGGCCATTGTCGAACACCAGCACTTCGGACTGCCGATATTCGAGGAAAAGCTCGCCGTCATCAGCACCTTCGAGGCCTTGGTTGATCAATTGGCTGATGCGAACTTTGTCGAGCCCGGCACGATCGATCAGCGAGGAGGTCGGGGGGAGCGAGCTCATGATTTGAGTTCCGCAGTTGTGGGGGTTGCTTCACAAGATAGGTCAAGCCGGACCGCGATGCGAGGGCGACCATCAGGCGCGGCGGAACCCACATGCAGCGCAAGGCGTTGGGCGATAATGGTGCAGTGGGAGCGTAATTCATGAGTCCGGGCACTGATCTGCTGGAGGCGTTGCCGGTCGCGGTCTACATGACGGACGCTGACGGGAACATCACCTATTACAACCCGGCGGCAGCGGAGTTTTGGGGCGTACGTCCGGAGCTCGGCAGCAGCAAGTGGTGCGGATCGTGGCGGCTGTTCCGGCTGGACGGCCGGCCATTGCCGCATGACGAATGCCCGATGGCGATGGCGCTGCGCGAGGGCCGTCCGATTCGCGGCATCGAGGCGATCGCCGAGCGGCCCGACGGCACGCGCGTGCCGTTCCTGCCGTTCCCGACCCCGTTGCGGGATGCGTCGGGGCGCGTGACCGGGGCCATCAACCTGCTCGTTGACCTGAGCGACCGGCGCCATGCCGAGCACGAGTCCGCGCACCTCGGCGCCATCGTCTCGTCCTCCGACGACGCCATCATCAGCAAGAACCTCGACGGCACCATCACCTCGTGGAACGCCGGCGCGACCCGCATCTTCGGCTACGAGGCGAGCGAGATGGTCGGCCAGCCGGTCCTGAAGCTGATCCCGCCGGAACTGCACAGCGAAGAGACCACGATCCTGTCCCGGCTCAAGAAGGGCGAACGCATCGATCACTACGAGACCGTCCGCGTTGCCAAGGATGGCCGTCGCGTCGATGTCTCGTTGACCGTATCGCCATTGCGCGATCGCGCCGGCCGCCTGATCGGCGCCTCCAAGGTGTCGCGCGACATCACCGAGCGCAAGCAGACCGAGCTGACGCAGCGCCTGCTGATGGAGGAGCTCAATCACCGGGTCAAGAACACGCTCGCCACCGTGCAGGCGATCGCAGGGCAGACACTGCGTCACGCCGCGAGCCCGGCCGAGTTCATCGCCGGGTTCAGCGGCCGCCTTCAGGCGCTGTCGCGCGCGCATGCGTTGCTGACGCGACGGGCGTTCCACGGCGCGGAGGTGACCGACGTGGTGCGCGATCAATTGCTGCTCGGAACCGACGCTGACGACCGCATCTTCTACAAGGGTCCGTTCGTTGTGCTGGGCGCGCAGCCGGCGCTGCATCTCGCCCTGATCCTGCACGAGCTCGGCACCAATGCACGCAAGTATGGCGCGCTGTCGGTGGCCGCCGGCAACCTGTCGGTGACGTGGAGCGTGCGGACCAATGGCGGGCGCAACCTGTTCCTGGAATGGGCGGAACGTGGTGGGCCCAAGGTCAGTGCACCGTCATCGCCAGGATTCGGAACCACGTTGATCGAGCGCACCCTGGAGGCGCATGGCGGAGAGGCGAGCCTCCAGTACGGGACAGAAGGCGTGACCTGCCAGATCCGGTTGCCGCTTCCCGAGTTGCAGCGGGGAACTGACGACCGCGCCGGCATGTCTCTGCTTGGAAAGCGGGGAGCGACGCTCGAGCCGGCGCCGGCGCGCTCGGCTCTCGCCGGCAAGCGGGTACTGGTGGTCGAGGACGAGCCGCTGCTGGCCATGGATATCGAGGCCATTCTCACCGATTCAGGCTGTAGCGTGGTCGGCCCGGCAGGAAACCTTCATCAGGCGAAGCGGCTGCTCGACACCCAAGGTTGCGACGCGGTGCTGCTCGATGCCAATCTGGCGGGCGAGTCGGTCGATGAGCTGGCGGCCCTGCTGACGCAGCGCCGTGTGCCGTTCGCCTTCGTCACGGGTCATGGGCGCGACGCCCTGCCGCGCGGACATCGCGACGCGGTCCTGGTCGGCAAGCCGTTCCGGCGCGAGGAGATAAAGTCGGCGCTCGAAGTGCTGTGTTACCCCATCACCGGCGGCACGGTGGTGCAGCTCCAGCCGAGGCTTTAGCGCATGTCCCGGAAAAGTGGACGCCGGTTTTCCGAAGAGGACATGCGCAAATGAACAACCCGCGGTCGTCGCCGGTGGGCCCGCGTTACGGCAGCTTGTCGTAGCCGTCGCCGAAGCCCTTGAGGCTCATCGGAAAACCAATCCCCTCCTCGGGCGACTGGAAAATGATGAACGTGGCCGTCTGGCCGCCGCGAAGCTGCTTGAGCAGATTGTCGTCCATCACGACCTCCGCCACGCAGCCGTTGGGCAGGCAGCGGACAAAGCCAGCGCGGCCGATATCGGTCTGGTCGATCTTCAGGCCGAGCCCGGACGGCAGCAGCACCCCGAGCGGCGCCACCACCCGCATCAGCCGCATCTTCTGGTCGGCGGTCTTCAGAATGACGATGGTGAGGCCGACATTGGCTCGGTCCTCGGCGACGACGCTCTGCATCAGCGCGCACTGCTCGCCCTGGGCGCCGGGCGGCGTGTCGCAGCGGATCTGCCAGTCATTGTGGACTGACCGCACCGCCCCCTGGCCGACGGCGGAGGAGGCGGCGCCGCAGGCGAGCGCAAGCCCGATCAGGGCCGCTCGAACCGACCGCGACAGAGGTTTGTGGCGGCAGATCGCCATGTCAATTTTCCCAGCTTCAGGCGCTTGGGCCGTCCGGTTGTGAGACAGCTCCGGCCGCAGCGAGAGATTCGACGCCGAATCGCAATCCGAGCTGCGGCTCCCTAGTGCTATACATTGTGGGTACATGCCGCTACGGCTGTGTCAAGGCGGGGACGCCGTGGCGATATGGCGGCCAAAGGCGGCAAATCGCGGGCAGCGATGCGCCGGTGACCCCATCAGCCGATTGGCGCACAGGTCATGCGATGACGCACATTGCGGGTAGGGCGGAATTGTGGTTTTAGAGGCCCGGTTTCCCCTGTTGCGCCGCACCCCCCGCGCAGGACCGCGGCCCTCAGGCCGAGGGGCCGCGCGTGGTTGTCGCAGCTGCCCGGTTGCAGATGTCGAGACGACGGTCGCGCGGCCGTGACGCGCGGCGGTCCCGTCCAAGGAGCGAAGACGACGATGCTGGTATCATTCCGTTTGATCGCCGCGGCGGCCGTCGCGTTCGCCGTGCTGATGGGAGCCGACGTGGCGCTGGCGGGGCTCGGTCAGCCCTCCGCATGGCAGCTCGGTCTCCAGCAGTCGGCCTCGCCGGTGATGGACGACATCATCTGGTTCCACGACTTCCTGCTCTGGATCATCGCGGCGATCACCGCCTTCGTGCTGGTCCTGCTGCTGATCGTGATGGTGAAGTTCAACGCCAAGGCGAACCCGACGCCGTCACGCACCACCCACAATACGCTGATCGAGGTGCTGTGGACGGTCATCCCGGTCGTCATCCTGGTCGTCATCGCCATACCGTCGTTCCGCCTGCTGTTCTTCCAGCTCAACACGCCGAAGGCAGACCTCACCATCAAGGCGACGGGCAAGCAGTGGTACTGGAGCTACGCCTATCCGGACAGCAAGTTCGAGTTCGACTCGATCATGCTGTCGGATGCGGAGCGCAAGAAGCAGAACCCCGAACCGCCGCGGCTGCTTGGCGTTGACAACGAGATGGTCGTTCCGGTCAACAAGATCGTGCGCATGCACGTGATCGGCGCCGACGTCATCCACGCCTTCGCGGTGCCGTCGTTCGGCATCAAGATCGACGCCATCCCCGGCCGCCTGAACGAGACCTGGTTCAAGGCGACGCGCGAGGGCGTCTATTACGGGCAGTGCTCCGAGCTGTGCGGCAAGGACCACGCGTTCATGCCGATCGCGGTGCGAGTGGTGAGCGAGCAGGCCTATTCCGCTTGGCTCGAGGACGCCAAGAAGAAGTTCGCCCGCATCGACGACGCGGGGCCGAAGGCGGTCGCCGCGGCGTCGGGCGAATAACCCGGACAACCAAGCGGGCGACAACAAGAGAACAACGTCGAAGGATCGGATCATGGCAACGGCGGCAACGGCACACGACACGCACGGCGCGCATGACGCGCACGATCATCCGCACGGATGGCGGCGTTTCGTTTATTCGACGAACCACAAGGACATCGGCACGATGTACCTGGTGTTCGCGATCATGGCCGGCATCATCGGCGGCGCGCTCTCGGTCGCTATACGCATGGAGTTGCAGACGCCCGGTCTCCAGGTGTTCCCCTCGTCGCACGAGTTCAACGCCTTCACTACCGCGCACGGCCTGATCATGATCTTCTTCATGGTCATGCCGGCGATGATCGGCGGCTTCGGCAACTGGATCGTGCCGCTGATGATCGGCGCGCCGGACATGGCGTTCCCGCGCATGAACAATATCTCGTTCTGGCTGCTGCCGGCGTCGTTCGCGCTGCTGCTGACGTCGATGTTCGTCGAGGGCGAGCCGGGATCGAACGGTGTCGGCGCCGGATGGACCATCTACGCGCCATTGTCGACGTCGGGCCATCCGGGACCGGCGGTCGACTTCGCGATCCTGTCGCTGCATCTCGCCGGCGCGTCGTCGATCCTCGGCGCGATCAACTTCATCACCACGATCTTCAACATGCGCGCGCCGGGCATGACGCTGCACAAGATGCCGCTGTTCGTGTGGTCGATCCTGGTGACCGTGTTCCTGCTGTTGCTCGCGTTGCCGGTGCTCGCCGGCGCGATCACCATGCTGCTGACCGACCGCAATTTTGGCACCACCTTCTTCACCGCCGATGGCGGCGGCGATCCGGTGCTGTTCCAGCACCTGTTCTGGTTCTTCGGCCACCCCGAAGTGTACATCCTGATCCTGCCGGGCTTCGGCATGGTCAGCCAGATCGTCGCCACGTTCTCGCGCAAGCCGGTGTTCGGCTATCTCGGCATGGCCTACGCCATGGTCGCGATCGGCGTGATCGGCTTCATCGTGTGGGCGCACCACATGTACACGGTCGGCATGTCGACCGGGGCGCAGGCGTATTTCGTTGCCGCCACCATGGTGATCGCGGTGCCGACGGGCGTGAAGATCTTCTCGTGGATCGCCACCATGTGGGGCGGCTCGATCGAGTTCAAGACGCCGATGCTGTGGGCGGTCGGGTTCATCTTCCTGTTCACCATCGGCGGCGTCACCGGGGTCGTGCTCGCCAACGCCGGCGTCGACCGTGTGCTGCAGGAGACCTACTACGTGGTGGCGCACTTCCACTACGTGCTGTCGCTCGGCGCCGTGTTCACGATCTTCGCCGGCTGGTACTACTGGTTCCCGAAGATCACCGGCTACATGTACGAGGAGTGGATCGGCAAGCTGCACTTCTGGGTGACCTTCATCGGCGTCAATCTGGTGTTCTTCCCGCAGCACTTTCTCGGTCTCGCCGGCATGCCGCGCCGCTACGTCGACTATCCGGACGCCTTCGCCGGCTGGAACTATGTCTCGTCGATCGGCTCCTACATCTCGGCCTTCGGCGTGCTGATCTTCCTGTTCGGCATGGCGCGCGCGTTCCTGCGCAAGGAGGCGGCCGCCAACAATCCGTGGGGCGCCGGCGCGACCACGCTCGAGTGGACGCTGTCGTCGCCGCCGCCGTTCCACCAGTTCTCGGTCCTGCCGCGCATCAGGTGAGGCGGACCGAGGCAACAGCAACGAGCTGATCCGACATGTCCCTGGTGAGCGATGGCGTCGAGCTTGTGACCGACCTTGGCCGGCCGGTTCCGGCCGACGCCGCCGCGCGCATCGAGCCGAGCATGGCCGGCGTCGAGGACTACATCGCGCTGCTCAAGCCGCGCGTGATGTCGCTCGTCGTGTTCACCGCGCTGGTCGGGCTCGTCGTCGCGCCGGGGCATTTGCACCCCGTGCTCGGCTTTGCCTCGCTCCTGTGCATCGCAGTCGGGGCGGGCGCCGCCGGCGCGCTCAACATGTGGTACGACGCCGACATCGACGCGCTGATGAGCCGCACCGCGTCGCGCCCGGTGCCGGCCGGACGCGTGACGCCGCAGGAGGCGCTCGCCTTCGGCATGACGCTGTCGGTCGGGTCGGTGCTTCTCCTCGGCCTCGTCGCCAACTGGCTCGCGGCGGCGCTGCTCGCCTTCACCATCTTCTTCTACGCCTGCGTCTATACGATGTGGCTCAAGCGCTCGACGCCGCAGAACATCGTCATCGGCGGCGCCGCCGGCGCATTCCCGCCGATGATCGGCTGGGCGGCGGCGACCGGCGGTACCGGCATCGAGCCGATCATCCTGTTCCTCATCATCTTCTTCTGGACGCCGCCGCATTTCTGGGCGCTCGCGCTGATCAAGTCCGACGACTATGCGCGCGCCGGCGTGCCGATGCTGCCGGTGGTCGCCGGCCGCGCCGAGACGCGGCGCCAGATCCTGCTCTATTCCATCATTCTCGCGCCGCTCGGCGTTGCGCCCTACCTGATCGGCCAGGCCGGGCTCGCCTATGGCGCCGTCTCGATCGCGGCCGGCGCGCTGATCCTCATGCTCGCCTGGCGCGTCTGGTCCGAAGGCGACGGCCCGGCCGCGCGCTCGGCGGCGCGGCGGCTGTTCGGCTATTCGATCCTCTACCTGTTCCTGCTGTTCGCCGTGCTGCTGATCGAGGATCGGGTCGGCCTGCTGATCGGACCCTGGGTTGGTTCTTGGGTTGGATCCTGGATGGCGTGAGCGATGGCGTGGACCGGCACCATGGACAACCGCGACGATAACGGCATCGTCCTGACCGAAGAGCAGAAGCGCCGCCGCCGCGCGCGCTCGGTCGCCATTGCGCTCGCGCTCGGTGCGCTGGTGCTGCTCGTCTATTTCGTGACCATCGTGAAGCTCGGCCCCGGCGTGCTCAACCGACCGCTGTAAGACCGAGGAAGAAACCGCGCGTGATGAGGACCAACCCGACCACCACCGAGATGAGACGCCGCAAGCGGCGCGACATCGTCGTCGCCGCGTTGTGCGGCGCGGTGGTCGCCGGCATGGTCGGCATGTCCTATGCCGCGGTGCCGCTCTACGACTGGTTCTGCCGCACCACCGGCTTCGGCGGCCGCACCCAGGTCTCGACCGCGGCGCCCGGCGCCGTGCTCGACCGCAAGATCACCGTGCGGTTCGACGCCAATATCGCGCCCGGCCTGCCGTGGCGTTTTGCGCCGGAGGTCAATTCGATCGACGTGCGCATCGGTGAGGTGGTGACGGTCTACTACACGGTCACCAACGAGGCGGCGCGCACCACCTACGGCCAGGCCGGCTACAACGTCGCGCCGCTCACGGTCGGCAGCTACTTCCAGAAGATCAACTGTTTCTGCTTCGTCGAGCAGGCGATGAAGCCGGGCGAGAAGCGCGAGATGGCGGTCGTGTTCTACGTCGACCCGGCACTCGCCAAGGACGCCGAGCAGGACGATCTCAACACCATCACGCTGTCCTATACCTTCTATCCGGTGCGCGCGCCGCAGCAGGGCGTCGCCGCAGCGGGTGAGGGGAAGGGGCGAATATGAGCATGATCCCGAAAAGTGGATACCGGTTTTCGGAAAAGATCATGCTCCCGGTATAGTTTCAGAGGGACGAGGGGAGCGCTCGGAGCGCTGCCGCAACTGGAGACGAAAATGGCCGACGCTCACGCAAAGCCGCAGCACGACTACCACCTGGTCGATCCGAGCCCGTGGCCGATCATCGGCTCGATCTCGGCCTTCGTGCTCGCGGTCGGGCTGATCACCTGGATGCACAAGAGCTTCGCCGGCGCGCCGCTCGTGTTCGCCGCCGGCGCGCTCGGCGTCGCCTATACGATGATCGGCTGGTGGCGCGACGTCATCAACGAGGCGGAACGGGGCGGCTACCACACCCGCGTGGTGCAGATCTCGCACCGCTACGGCATGATCCTGTTCATCGCCTCCGAGGTGATGTTCTTCGTCGCCTGGTTCTGGGCCTATTTCAACACCGCGCTGTTCCCGACCGACATCCATCAGGTGGTGCGCGACCAGTTCATCGGCGGGCAATGGCCACCCAAGGGGATCGAGACGTTCAATCCCTGGCACCTGCCGCTCCTCAACACGCTGATCCTGCTGACCTCGGGCACCACGGTCACCTGGGCACACCATGCGCTGCTCCATGACGACCGCGAGGGGCTCAAGTGGGGGCTGATCTGCACCATCCTGCTCGGGCTGACCTTCACCGGCGTGCAGGCCTTCGAGTACAGCCATGCGGCGTTCAAGTACGCCGGCAACATCTACGGCGCGACCTTCTTCATGGCGACCGGCTTTCACGGCGCGCACGTGATCATCGGTTCGATCTTCCTGATCGTCTGCCTCGCGCGCGCCTATGCCGGCCAGTTCACCTCCAAGCAGCATCTCGGCTTCGAATTCGCCGCTTGGTACTGGCACTTCGTCGACGTGGTGTGGCTGTTCCTGTTCGCCTGCATCTACGTGTGGGGCGCGGGAGCGCAGATCGCCGCCGGCCATTGAGCTGGGTCTGGGCCTGTTTCGCGCTTGATGCGGATCAGGCCGCGCGCGACCAGCTTCTCGGCGGGTCGTGGCCGAACAGTGCCGGGACCATGCGGTCCTGGCACTTTCCATTTGTCGCAACGTTGATCCTGTTCGCCTCCGCCGCGGCGGTGACCTCCGCTCATCACGCGCTGCTCCGTGACAATCGCCGGGCACTGAGGGTCGCGCTGGGCTGCACGATCCTGCTCGGTCTCGGTTTCATCGGTGTGCAGGCGTACGGGTACGGCCGTACGGCGTTCCAGATGTCCGCCAACCTCTGCAGCGCGCTGCTGTTCATGTGGACCGGCTACCACGGCACGCTCGTGGCGGTCGGCCTCGTCGTGCTGATCGCATGCCTGCTGCTGGCCGGCCGGTTCAGCGCCAAGCGTCCGTTCGGCCTCGAGCTCGCCGCCTGGTCCTGGCACGTCGTCGACACGGCTTGGCTGGTCCTGTTCGCCGGCACAGTGCTCCTGGCTGCGCGCGGGTACGCCGGGCACTGAGCCGACATCGGAGTGAACCGAAGCGAGGGGCGGCGCAAGCCGCCCCCTTTCCGTTTGTCGAGCTTCTGCAGGTCGATGGCGCCCTCGGTCGAGCTACTGGCCGAAGTACTTCAGCGCGATCTGAATGCCTTCGTCGTACATCTTCTGATAGTCGCCGACGAACCCTTCTCCGCGTTTCGTGCTGCGATGGAAGAACTGAATGACGTTCGCGATCGGGGGCGAGCGCCGCCCCTCGGAAGCTTCGATCCGCGTCGTCGATCCGACGTCGACGAGCCCCTCCAGGTCGTAGTCGACGATGTAGTGAAACAGTGCCCCGACGGCGACGCCGCGCGACGGCTCGTTGCGGACGCGCAGCATCTCGGCGCGGTTGCCATCCGGCGGGATGTGCTCATAGCACCATCGCCGATCGTCGAGCCTGATGCAGCCGGTCGTCGTTCCGCCGCGCTCGAGCCACACGCGCTCGGTCTTGGCCCGATTGCGCGCAAGGCTCTCCGGATACGGCATCTTCACCGAGCTCACCAGATTGATGACCTTGCGCACATCCTCGCGCTCGGCGGCGAAGGCGGGCGGCGTGGCGATTCCCAGCAGCAGGCTCGCGAGGGCGAGCCGCGTGAATTTCTTGCGCATCTGAAAAGCCCCTTTCCAATCAACAGTGATCAATCGCGCTCGGGTGATCCCGAGCGCGTCTTGGCGAGGAAGCCCACGTCAAGCCAGCGCTCGCGCTCGGGTTCCGTGGGCAGAGGCGATGCGAGCAAAGATTTTAGATGAGGTGCAGCCAAGCAACGGCCGTCACAGATGACAGTGCGACGGCGAATCGGCGCGCCCGACCAACGGGCGAACGCGCCGTTTGCTACTACTCGCCCAGATACTTGAGGGCGATCTGGATGCCGTCGTCGAGCAGCTTCTGATATTCGGCGCGGAATTGATCGCCGCGCCCGGTCCCGCGATGGAAGAATTGGGCGACCGCGCCGACCGGGGCCTGCGGCTGGCCCTCGATCTTTGTCGTGCTTCCGACGTCGGCCAGGCCGTCGAGGTCGTAATCGACCACGTAATGGTAGAGCTGGTTCGCCACCAGCCCGGGCACCGGCTCGCTGCGGATGCGAAGCATCTCGGCGCGGGCGCCGACGGCGGCGATATGCTCGTAGCACCAGATCTGCTTGTCATCGAGCCGCAGGCACGCCATCGTCGAGCCGTTGGTGTCGAGCTCGACGCGCTCCGTCCGTGACACGTTGTTCTGCAGCTTTTCCGGAAACGGCATCTTGACGGCGGCGATGAGATTGATGACAGCCCGTACCTGCTCGCGTTCGGCGGCACTGGCCGGAGAAAATGCACATCCCGCGAGGAGCGCGCTCGCGAGAGCAATACACTTCGGCTTCCGAGACATGCGGTGTCCTTTCCTGATGGGTTCCCAGCCCGCGACGACAAGTGACGTCGGCGGTTTAGGTTCGATCGGGATTTGCAGAATGATCTCGACCTGTCGCCCCAGGGACACGCTTGGCGCATGTCCCAAAGGCTCTAGGGGTAGGCGGCCCCGAGCGCCCGCGCGAAAAACAGCGTTTCCGCGATCGGCGTGTCGTAATACGGCGCGATCGGCGTGAAGCCGGCCGCCCGGTAGAGCGCGATCGCCTCCGCCATGGTCGGCAGCGTGTCGAGCCGCATCTCGCGGTAGCCGCCCCGCACCGCCCCGTCGATGACCGCCGCGACCAGTGCCCGGCCGAGACCGAGGCCGCGCGCCGCCGGCGCAACGTAGAGCCGCTTCATCTCGCAGCAGCCATCAGGCGCGATCGGTCGCAACCCGACGCATCCAAGTGGCGCGCCATCCTGTCCGCGCGCAAGCAGGAGCTCGCCGGCCGGCGGTGCATACTTGCCGGGCAGCGTCGCCAGCTCCGTCGCAAAATCCTGGTAGCCGAGATCGATGCCGAGCGCGGACGCGTAGGCTTTGAACAACTGCACCGTGGCCTCGAGGTCCCCGGGCGATCTGACCGGTCTTATGCGGAACGAGACTTCAGCCATGGCACCGTCATCGCGTTTCGCTTCCTCGCTCTGTCAGCTCCGCAATCTTGCTTTCAATAAACCGCTCCATGAGATTCGGTGCCGACACGCCAAACATGCGCATACGCCCGGTGTGGGCCAGCAGCAAAAGCCCTGAAGCATGAGCGAACGTGTCCACCATCAGGCACTTTGCCTCCTCATGCCGTGCACCGAGAGCCTGGGCAGCCTCCGCGATCGGATGCAGCGCCGCTCTGAGCGCTGCATTGAGCATTTCATCGCGTTCTTTGCCGAGACCGCGGGGCTTCATGCCGCCGCGCAACAGGTAGAATCCCAAATCGAGGTCTCTGGGATTTTCGGCGTAGTATCGAAAGAACGCCATCGTTGCTGCCCGGAGGCGATCGGCCGCAGACTTGCTGCGCCAAATTGCGCGCGCGACGGCTTGTCCAAGATTGGCCAGCGAATCCCGAAGAACTTCGGCGTAGATCTCCTCCTTTGAATCGAAGTGAAAATAGAGCGCGGCGGGAGTGTACCCCGCCGCAGCGGCTATCGCCCGCAACGAGGCGCCATCCAGGCCGTCTGCTTCGAATACCTTGCGCGCAGCGTCGAGGATCAACCCGCGTTTGAGTTCGCTTACGGCTTTCCGCCGTCCGGCGCTCTGTGCTGTGGCCATCATGGTCCTTCCTGAAACTTGACTGAGATTCTAACACCGTTAGAATTAACAATCAACGTATGGGAGATCGCCATGGCAGTCAGAATCGAGAAAGACAAATCGGTGTGGACGGTGATCCATGACCGGCCGGAGGCCCGCAACGCGATGGATCCGGCCAGCGCGGACGCGCTGACGGAAGCGTTCCTGGCATTCGACGCGGACGACAGCGCCTCGGTCGCGGTGTTCTATGGCACGGGCGGCGCATTCTGCGCCGGCTGGGACCTCAAATATGTCAGCACGCTGAACTTCGACTATCCGCTCGGCGAGCTCGACATCCCGCCGGCCGGACCGCGCGGCAACGGTGGGGAGATCCCGCGCGGCCCGCTCGGACCCTCCCGGCTCGAGCTCGACAAGCCGGTGATCGCCGCGATCGAGGGCCCCGCGGTCGCCGGCGGCATGGAGCTCGGACTTTGGTGCGATTTCCGCGTCATGGCGCAGGAGTCCTACTTCGGCGTGTATTGCCGCCGCTGGGGCGTGCCGCTGATCGACGGTGGCACCGTCCGCCTGCCGCGCATCGTTGGCCAGGGCCGCGCGCTCGAGATCATTCTCACCGGCCGCAAGGTGCCGGCGGAGGAATGTCTGGCGATCGGTCTGTGCGAGTACGTCACGCCCAAGGGCCGCGCGCGCGAGAGGGCGGAGCAGCTCGCGCACGAGATCGCGCGCTTCCCGCAGGTCTGCGTGCGCGCCGACCGGCGTTCCGCCATCAGGAGCCACGGCCTGAGCGTGCGCGACGCGCTGATTCAGGAATGGCACAACGGCCGCGAGGCGCTCAAGACCGACGGCGTCGCCGGTGCGACGCGCTTCAAGGACGGCCTCGGCCGGCATGGCGATTTCAGCCAGATCCGGTGAACGGCTGCGGTTGCGCAACGATGGTAAGGTGAGGCGAGGGGCGTGCACCGCCCCTTTCGCTTTTCGGGGAGAGGCATAGATTGAGCATGATCCCGAAAAGTGGATGCCGGTTTCCCGCCTGCGCGAAGCCCTGGCAATCGCCGTCCGTGCGGCTTAATGCTTCGGCGGGCGGAGGCAGGTCGGACAAGATCATGCTCAAACAAGAAATCCGCCCATGACCGACAAACCCGACACGCCCTCGTTGCAACAGTCCATCCTGCGCGGGCTCGCCTGCCGCTGTCCGCGCTGCGGCAAGGGCAGGCTCCTGCACGGCTTCCTCGGCCCTGCGCCGCGCTCTGCGGCCTGCAGCC
>Ga0081540_1000169_pt1 | contig 68142 bp, 64 predicted proteins | sample TabmetS2T1R1_FD_71024 | JGI IMG/M metagenome (GOLD analysis project Ga0081540, IMG submission 71024) | Tabebuia heterophylla rhizosphere microbial communities from the University of Puerto Rico - S2T1R1 | ecosystem: Host-associated > Plants > Roots > Rhizosphere ...
GTGAGGTTCACCTCGCCGTTCCCTTGAGCGCAGTGCGAGTCGCCGGTCCAGATGAGCCCGCCCTCGAGGAACACCGGGATGAAGATGGTGGACCCCGCGGTCAGCTCGTTGATGTCCATGTTGGACCCGTTCTTCCACGGGCGAAGCGTGCTCACCGGCGCCATCGGATCCTTCGCGCCTCCCTTGCGCGGTGATGGATCGTCCGGGTCGATGCCGACGGCGAGAACGCCCGGAAAGGGGCGCAGGGGGATCTCGATCCCGGGCTTGAAGGTGACGGTGGGCTTCTTCGGGTCGATGTCGAAGTACTGGACGTGGCCCTCGGGAAATTGCGTGGCCAGCGCTCCGATGGTGGGGAAGTCCTTGCCCGGAAGGTTGAAGTTCGCCCCGACGCGCTTGGGGACGATCTTCCGGATCCGGATCTCCATCACGTCTCCGGGCATCGCGCCCTTCACGTAGATGGGGCCGGTCAGCGAGTGGGGCCCACCGCCCGGGTTGGCCTTCCGGAGCTCGACGATCTTCTCCATCGTCGTGCCCTTCTGGATCTGATCCTTCGAGTGCATCATCGTCTCGACGGAGACGATCTCGCCGGATTCGATGGTCAGCTTGGGCGGCTCCTTCGGGTCCAGCCATCCCCACTGGACGGTGTCCGGGGTCGCGGTGAGCCGGTGGACCTTCTGAGCTTCACCATGGGCCGCGGCGGAGAGCACGGCGGCAATGAGAAGAGCCGGGCGAACGGCGGGCTGCAGCATGGCTGTCTCCCCTCGTCAGGCTGCCCGGAGCGGCAGCGGGCGAGAACGGTAGGGGGCGGTCCAGGGTGGGTCAAACCGACCGTTCGGGACTCCGCGCAACAGCGAACTCCTTCCGTCGCCTTCGCTCCGAGGCACCGCCAGACGCCGGGCCGGGAACCGCCCCTCTTGCGCAATTTACTCAAGCTGCGCAGCGCACGTGCTCCGAGCCGCGGGCGAAACACCCTGGGCCGCCTCGCTTCGAGGCTGGAACGCCCGTTGCTACGGGGGACATACGAACGAAGCCCAGAGGCACGCCATGAATCGAGCTCTCGTCGGATGTTTCGACGAAGAAGCAGCGCGGCAACGGTGCGCTGCCTGTCGTCCGAAGTCGGCTCCCTGGCGGCTGCCGTCACCGTGGCTGACGACGGTCTCACCCCCCCGCTCCACTCCTCGCCCCTCCGGACCGCGCTGGCTCCGGGCCATCGCCGACGTCCGTCCAGGTGAGGCGCAGTGCGCGCTGGCGCTTGCGCTGGTCGTCTTCCTCCTCCTCACCGCGTATTACTTGCTGAAGGTGGCGCGCGAGCCGCTGATCCTCCTGGGAGGTGGGGCGGAGGTGAAGGCCTACGCTGCAGCGGGGCAGTCGCTGCTGCTGGTGCTGGTGCTCAATGGACACGGGGCGCTCGCCAGCCGAGTCGGGCGGATGCGGTTGCTCAGCATCGTCCTCAACTTCTTCGCCTGGAACCTGGTCGTCTTCGCCGTCGCGCTTCGCGCGAGGGGGTCGATCGGCGTGCCCTTCTATCTCTGGGTTGGCGTGTTCAGCGTCACCGTCCTGGCATCGTTCTGGAGCTTCGCCAACGACGTCTATCGACCCGAGCAGGGGCGGCGGCTGTTCGTCATCATCGGCGTGGGAAGCTCCCTGGGGGCGGTCGTCGGCGCCACCCTCGGTCGCACCCTCTCCCGAATCGCCGGGCCCGGTGAGCTGATGCTCGGCGCTGCCGAGCTTCTGATCGTCAGCCTCGCCCTGCTCTCCTGGGTGCATCGGCATGCGCCCTCCGCGCTCGACGGACGCGAGGCCACCGAGTCGCTGGGCCCGGACAGTGGTTGGAGCCTCCTTCTCCGCGACCGCTACCTGCTTCTCATCGGCGCGCTGGCCCTGCTCCGGAACTGGGTCAACTGCACCGGCGAGTACGTCCTCGACCGCACCCTGGTCAGCGCGGCGACCGAGGCCGCCCGGACCACCGGCATCTCCCCCAGCTGGTTCATCGCCGATTTCAAGGCCGACTACTTCGGCGCGGTCAACGTCCTGGGCGTGGTGATCCAGCTCTTCCTCGCCTCGCGGGCGCTGAAGTACCTCGGGGTGGGCCGCTCGCTGCTGGTGCTGCCTGCGGTCTCGCTACTGGCCAACATCAGCATGGTCTTCATCCCCGGCCTGGCGCTGATTCGCTCGGTGAAGGTGGTGGAGAACAGCGTCGACTACTCGCTTCAGAACACCGCGAACAACGCGCTGTTCCTGGTCGCCTCGCGTGCAGCCAAGTACAAGGTGAAGGCCATCATCGATGCCTTCCTGATGCGGTCAGGCGACGCGATGGCGGCGGGGGCCATCTGGGCCGGCGCTCACTACGGCTGGACCCCGCGGCTCTTCGCCACCCTCGACCTGGTGCTCTGTGGAGCGTGGTTGGCTGTCGCCTGGAGCATCCAGGGTCTTCACGCCCGGCGCAGCGCCCTGACCCTGACCTCTCCATGAGAGACGGAAAACGTCGCGGGCGGGGCCGCGTAACGAATTTCCGTGTGGCGACCTAAGCTCCCGAAACAGGGAGCACGCACGTGGCGCAGACGGAATCGCTGGCGGTGGCCGAGGCGCAGCATGCACCTGCTGGCTTTTGGACGTGGATGGCGGCGCTGGTGCGGCAGCACCGGTCGAGACTGCTCGGCCTCGCTCGCAGACGGGGGCTGGACGCCGAAGACGCGCTGGACGCGGTGCAGGAGAGCTTCCTGTCGTTCGTGAAGCTGCCGGAGGCGCGGGCGATCGCCAACGTGCCCGAAGACTCTGCGAAGCTGCTGAACGTGCTCTTGCGGCACAACGTCCTGAACCGGCGCCGGAAGCGCATACGCCACGCGCGGGCGCAGCTGCTACTCGAGGCGGCCGCGGCAGAGACGGACGGCGCAACGAGCGAGGAGCTGATCTCCCGCGCCGAGGAGCTCGCGCGGGTCCACGGGTGCATCGTGCAGATGGGGAACCTGCAGCGGAGCGTGGTCATGCTCAGTCTCCTCGACGAGCAACCGCGCTCGGAGGTGGCGCAGCTCCTGGGGATCTCCGAGGGCTACGTGCGGGTACTGCTCCACCGCGCCCGCGAGCACCTGCGCACCTGCGACTACGACGCCCAGGAGCCGTGAACGTGTGGACGAACACCCGTGTCTCGGACCTGCTGGGCATCCGGTACCCGATCGTCCAGGGGCCATTCGGGGGTGGCTACTCGACGACCGCGTTGACCGCGGCGGTCTCGAAGGCCGGCGGGCTGGGGTCCTTCGGTGCCATGTCGCTGGCACCCGAGGAGATCCGGCAGACCGTTCGAGACATCGCCGCGCGAACGGATCGCCCCTTCGCCATGAACCTCTGGGTGCCGCTCGCGGGTCAGGACGATCGGCCGGTGTCGCCGGGGGACCTCGAGCGCAGCGCGCGCCATCTTCGTCCGTACTTCGCCGAGCTGGGCATCTCTCCGCCGCCGCTCCCCGCGCGCATGAGCCAGAGTTTCCAGGAGCAAGTCCAGGCGCTGCTCGAGGCGAGGCCCCCGGTATTCAGCTTCGTGATGGGAATTCCGGACGCGGCCATCCTGCACGAGGCCCGCCAGCGGGGCATCCGGACGGTCGGTGCAGCGACGACCGTCGAGGAAGGTGAGGCCCTGGCTGCCGCGGGCGTCGATGTCATCACTGCCTCGGGAACGGATGCGGGTGGGCACCGAGGGTCGTTCCTCCGACCCGTCGAGTCGTCGCAGGTGGGAACCCTCTCCCTGGTCCCGCAGCTGACCTCTGTGGTGAGAGTGCCCGTGATCGCGGCCGGCGGCATCGCGGACGGGCGGGGCATCGCAGCGGCGCTCGCGCTGGGCGCCGAGGGGGTGCAGGTGGGCACGGCCTTCCTGGCCACGCCCGAGTCGGGCGCGCCGGCGGCGCACCGTGAGCTGCTGGGAACGCCGCGGTCGAGGGCGACCCGGATGACGCGCGCGTTCTCCGGGCGCCACGCGCGCGGCATCGAGAACGAGCTGATGCTGGAGCTGGAGAAGCACCCGGAAGATCTCCTGCCCTACCCCACTCAGAACGCGCTCACCACGCCGCTGCGGCGTGCGGCAGGTGCCGCAGGCAAGCCGTCGATGCTCGCGTTGTGGGCAGGGCAGAGCGCGGGGCTGGCTCGGCAGATTCCGGCGGCGCAGCTGGTGGAGACGCTGGTTCGAGAGACCGGTGAGGTACTCCAGCGATTGGCATCGCTGACCTAAGCCCCTATTCGCCCGTACTCCGGCTTCCCGCTCGGCTCGAACCGGTGGTACGTCGCGCCCTTGGCGCTCGTGACGGACTCCACCTGCTTGAGCGCCACCGGGACCGTGCCGCTGCCGAAGAGCCGTTTGCCGGAGCCGAGCACCACCGGGAAGATGAACAGCCGGTACTCGTCGATCACATCTTTCTTCAACAGCGTCTGGAGCAAATCGGTGCTGCCCCAGGTGTGCAGGGCCCGGCCGGGCTGCTGCCGGAGCTTCCGGAGCTCGGCGACCACGTCTCCCTTGATCAGGCTGGAGTTGTTCCAGGTGACTCGCTCGAGGCTGCGCGACACGACGTACTTTGGCCGTGAGTTGAGTGCGGTCGCGATGGGGTTCTTGGGGTCGGTGACCTTGGGCCAGTAATTGGCGAAGATGTCGTAGGTCTTTCGTCCGAGCAGGAAACCGTCCGCGTCCGCGATTCCCTCGGTGACGAGCCGCCCCATGACCTCGTCGACGTAGGGGGCCTGCCAGCCGCCGTGCGGGAAGCCTCCCTCCCGGTCCTCGTCGGGGCCGCCGGGAGCCTGCATCACGCCGTCCAGGGTCAGGAATGCATTCACCACGATCTTGGGCATGTCTTTCGTCCTCCACAGAGACGACGAACCACACCGGCCTGGATCGACAGGCCGGACGCCGGGCCTCTCGATTCGCACTCATAGGCCGCTCTACCGCCGCGGCTCCGTGCTCGTCACGCGCGGCCCGCGGACTGCATGCCACACTGAAAAAGAGACCGGCCACGCGAGGTCAATCCGACCCCACAAGGCGACAAGCACCGAAGACGCCGACACGAAACGCGCCGCGGGTCTCCGCGCTTGCCGCGCCTGAGCGGCGTCCACTACCCTTTCACGGTCGGGGACGTGCCGAAGTGGAGGTGGGGGAGTGCTGGTCCGTTCCGAAGTGGCCGGAGTACCCCGCCTGAAGCGCGTCCTCGCTGGCCACGGCTACCTGGGGCGCGAGGCGATTTCGGCGCTCGGCGAGCCGGTCTCCGACGCTCACCGTCGCGCCGACTTACCGCTCTACCTCCGGCGCCTCGCCTCAGCGGCGCCGCTCCATGTCCTGCTTCGCCTCTTCGGGCTCGGCGTGCCGGTGGGTGAGGGGGAGGCGCGCGCGGCGGTGGCGCCGCTCGAGCTGGACGAGCTCGACGAGATGGGTCTGACGGAGAGGCGCGACGGCCAGGTCCGCGCCCGATTCGGCCTCGCCGCCTTCGATGGGCTCCTCCTCGCCCATGACCGCATCGAGGAGGGCGTAGGCCTGGAGAGCGACCACGTCCTCGGGGTCAACCCGACCACCGAGAACCTCGCCCAGCTCACGGTGCGCCGACGCGTCCGATCGGCCCTGGACATGGGATGCGGGAATGGCGTCCAGGCCCTGCTGCTCGCCCGCCACGCGGAGCGCGTGACAGGCGTCGACAAGAACCCGCGCGCCCTGGCCCTCGCGCGCTTCAACGCCCGGCTCAACGGGGTGGAGAACGTGGAATGGCTGGAGGGCGACTTCTTCGCCCCGGTGTCCGGGCGACGCTTCGACCTCGTGGTCTCGAATCCCCCCTACGTCATCTCGCCGGAATCGCGCTTCGTCTTCCGGGACGCGGGGCGGGAAGGTGATTCGGTCTCGGCCGAGGTCGTCGCGGGAGCGGCGGCGCACCTCGAGGAGGGCGGTCACGCCACCGTTCTCTGCAACTGGGCGCTGGCCGAAGATGAGGATTGGTCAGCACCGCCTCGCCGCTGGATGAAGGGCGCGGACTGCGACGCGCTTCTCCTCTACCGGGGCTCGCAGGACGGGTTCGAGTACGCGGCCACCTGGAATCGGAGCCGCGACCGCGTCGCCTACCAGGAAGCTCTCGACCGCTGGACCGTCTACTTCGGGAAGCTCGGCATCTCGGCGATCGGGCTAGGCGCGCTCGTTCTCCGGCGGCGCGCCGGCGCGCAGGTCTTCTTCCAGGCGGAAGAGCTGCCCAACCGGCCGCAGGGGCCAGCGAGTGAGCAGATCCTTCGCATGATCGCCGCCCAGGAGCTTCTCCAGGAGAAGGGGGAGGCGTCCTTCCTCGCCGGGCGCTGGCGTGCCGAACCCCGGCACCGGGTCGAGCAGCGGCTGACGCCGGCTGCTGGGCGCTACGAGCTCGAGGAGGCGCGTGTCCTTCTCGAAGACGGATTGAGGTTCGAGGGGTTGCTTGATGCGCACGCTCTCGAGCTGCTGCGCCTCTGCGACGGTCGCCGCACGCTCGGCGACGCGGTGGGCGCGCTCTGCAACCAGGGCGGAGCCGAGCGCGGTTCCGTCCTCGCGGTGGCGCGCCGCTTCTTCTCGCTGGGATTTCTCGTGCCGGACGATTCGACGGTGGTCGAAGGAAGGAGCTGAGTCATGGAGTCGAGCCCCCCTGGGTCGTCGTCGAGACGGACCCTTCTGATGCAGACGGCGGTCGTCCTGGGCGGCGCCGTTGGACTGACGGCGTGCGGTCAGGCCTCGGCGGCCGCCTCGGGCGGGTCGACGCTGGCGACGGGCAACGGCTGGACGCTGCTCGGGAGTGGCCGGACCCTGGCGCCCGCGCCGGTCGACGGCGTCGTCGATACCAGTGCCATCGCCTTCGGTGGCGTGCTCATGGACGCTGCCAGCGGCGTCGAGGTGGGGCGCTTCTGCGCACAGGCGCTGGGGCGAGCTGGGTTTCCGAGTGGAGCTGCCGGCGGCGTCGAGATCCAGAGCCTGCAGCTCGCGGATGGCGCGCTGTACGCAGTCGGACCGGCCGGCGGCGACCGAAGCGAGCGCAGCTATGCAGTCCTCGGCGGCACCGGCCGGTTCACCGGTGCGCGCGGCACCTGCGTGGTGCGAGAGGCCCCCGGCGGTGGAGCTCGCCGGTCACTCGTGTTCGACATCTCTCTGTCCTGACGGAGGCACACATGGCGGTCGACTACTTCTTGAAAATCGACGGAATCGACGGTGGGAGCCAGGACGACAAGCACAAGGAGTGGATCGAGGTCCTCTCCTTCAGCTGGGGGACCTCACGGGGAGGGTCGAAGCACCACGACTTCCAGATCGTGAAGTCCATGGACAAGGCCTCGCCCTTGCTCGCCATGGCCTCTTGCAACGGGAAGAGCCCGGGCCAGGCGATGTTCGTGGCCAGAAAAGCAGGGGGAAGAGATCAGCAGGAGTATCTCAAGATCAAGCTGACGGACGTCCTCATCAGCTCCTACAACACGGCGGGAAGCTCGGACGACAATCCGGTCGAGACGGTGTCACTGAACTTCCGGACGGCGGAGATCGCGATCGCAAGCCAGAAGCCCGACGGGTCGCTCGGGGAGTTCGTGCCGGGTGTTTGTGAGCCGAGGGGCAAGGATCCGAACGAGCACTGAACCGGTCCTTCGACGCCACTTCTCTCGCAGCGGGCAACGGCGAAGACCGCCAGCGCGGCTCCTCAGTCGCGCCGATCGTCCAGCATCCAGATGTTGCCGGTGGCCTCGGTGGCAGTGAAGTAGAAGTAGCCGGCCCGGATCACGTTGGTTGCCGCTGCTCCGGTCGACGCGCGGAGACTGGGATTGTGGAGATGGACGACAGCACGAGGCGGCCCGGTCGGGCGCTTGGTGACTGAATCGATCTGCTGGACCCAGGGGCAGAACGCGCCGTCGCGAGAAGAAAAGTGATAGAGCAGCGAGCCATCCGCGGACCAGCTCGGATGGCATCCGTGATCGGTGACGACCGGCACCCAGTCCTGGGGGCGGGTCGACTTCCCCGTCTCCGCCCGGGTCGCGTAGATCTGGCGAACGTTCGGCGAGTTGGTCGTGTGAAACGCGACCCACTGCGCGTCACGCGAGAAGTGAGCCTGGTGGAGGTTCCACTTCGGGTGAGCCGTCAGCTCTGCCTGCTCACCGGTGGAGAGATCATACAGGACCAGCCGTGACGGCTGTCCCTTGCCGAGGAGAACGTGCTTGCGGTCCGGCGACCAGTCCCCCGGGATGCTGCAATCCGTGCAAACCAGCGACGGCGGACCACCCTCGGTGTTCACCATGGAGAGGGAGCGAGTGCCTGCCTCGACCTTGGAGAAGACGACCCAGGATCCATCGGGGCTGAGCGTCGCGTCGTCGGCGCCCCCGTGCGTCACCTGCCGCTCCCGTCCCGAGGGCAGGTCGCGAATCCAGACCTCGTCCGCCTTCGTCCGCGAGGAGATGAAGGCCATTGTCTTCCCGTCGAAGCTGACGCTTCGCAGCCGATCGCTCGCCGGATTGTCGGTGACCCGCTCCAGTGAGCCGGTCGCGATGCCGGTTTGCTCGTCGACCGGGACGCGCCACACGTCGACGTTCTCGACCACGCTGGAGAAGGCGATCTGACCGGAGGCCGCGACCGCGGGGCTGCGCTCGATCGCCGTGCCGAACGTCAATCGTCGCGGGCTTCCGGTGAGCTGGCCGGTGGTCGGAGAGATGGGGATCTCCCAGAGGTTGGAGCTGTCTGCCTCGTTGGTCGAGAACACGACCGCGTCGCGGCTCCGGCTCCACGCCCCGGGAATGGGGGGGCCCCCGACCAGCCCGGCCGCGGCGAGCTGTTGAACCGCGCCTGTCTTGACCAGGTCGCGACCATCTCGGTTCACGAGATACCAGTCGAAGAGCTTCTGGTCGGTGTTCTCCTCTCCGAGGAACAGGATGTGCTCTCCGTCGGGCGACCAGATCGGATAGCGCGCGCTCGCCACTGGGGGACGGAGCACACGCGCGGGCCCACCCGCTGACGGGACGACGGAGATGCTGGCGAGCGCGTCCGGAATCCCGCCGGCGACGACCGTCGCGGGGAAGCCGGTCCAGTACGCGATCCACCGTCCATCCGGTGAGAAGCGTGGGGTGCGCGCCCAATCGGTCTGGGCGATCAGGCGCGCGGTGCCGCCGAGGACGCCCAGGACGTAAAGCCCGGTGCTGCGGCGCGAGAAGACGATCTCGGTGCCGTCCGGCGAGAACGACGGCTCGGCTTCGTCGGCCGGATCGCGGGTGAGCTGCAGCGGCTCACCGCCCCCGACCGGCTGGATCCAGATGTCGAAACCACCGCTGCCGCCGAGATCGGACGCGTAGGCCAGGAGCTGTCCGTCCGGTGAGAGGGCGGGGTCCGCGTTCAGGCCGGAGGTGGAGGTCAATCTGGTCAGCCTGGCCGTTCGAGGCGTGTGCCCGGACCGTCCGAGCAATGCGACTCCGAGGAGGACCAGCACCACGACCACCGCGGCCCAGGCTGCACGCGCCCGGTTCCGCCGCGGGGCCGAAGTGGGCGGTTGCTCGCTGGGGGCGGGTGTCGCGGGCGGTGTGTCGGGCGCGTCGGCAAGGTCGCCGATGAACCGGTAGCCCCTGCGAGGCAGGGTCTCGATGAAGCGAGGGGCCGTGGCCGAGTCACCGAGCATGGTGCGAAGCCGCTTCACCGCGGCGTTCAGGCCGTGCTCGAAGTCGACGAAGGCCTCGTCCCGCCAGATCTCGCGGCGAAGCTCCTCCCGCGTGACCACGAACCCCGGCTGACGCAGGAGCAAGGTCAGGATCCGGAAAGGCTGCTCGGGCAAGAGGATCCGGTTGCCGTCCCGGATCAGCTCGCCGGACCGGAGATCCAGCGCGAAGTCGGCGAAGCGGACAACCTGGGAGCTAGGCGGCGCGAGCGTCATGCGCCCCCCTGTCGAAACGCGCGAACCCTACCAGAGCGACTCCGTCCACGTCATTTCACCTTCGTTTCATCTCCAAATCGCCCTCGGAGCATTGAGCGGACCGCCACGTACACGCACGGTCCCTTCCGGCCCGGACACCCGTCCGGACAACCAGGAGGGCAGCATGAAGCCGGTTCATGAAGCATCGGGAGGGACCGTTCGCCAGACAGGCGACGGCCCCGTGGGTGGTCCCAATCACACAGGGAGCGCGGAAGGCGAGACATCGAGAGCGAGTCATCGAATCGACACCAAGAGATTCCTCGGGGGCTGGTCCCTCCTCATCGTCTCGATCATGGGCGGAGGGGTGCTCACCGGATGCGGCGTCGACCCGGCACTCGAGACCCTGGATCAGGAGGAGCTCGAGCTAGGCCTGGGCAGCAACCAGGTGATCGTCGACTGGATCGTCCACACCCAGAACGCCAGCGGCGCGGACAACCCGCCGCACCGGTCGCGGACGTTCGCGATGGTTTCCGTGGCCATGCACGACGCGCTCAACGGGATTGAACCCAAGTACACCCGCCACGCCAGCTCGGCGAGTGACCCGGACGCCTCCCCGGTCGCGGCCGCAGCGCAGGCCGCACACGATGTTCTGGTGGCACTGTTCACGGCGCCGGACATCCGAACCGATCTCGACGCCAAGCTCACGACGTCACTGAGCCGGGTCAATTCCGATCCCCGGAGGGCGCGGGGGATTGCACTGGGTCAGGCGGTCGCGGCGGATCTTCTCGCGTCGCGAGCCACTGACGGCTCGAACGTCGGGGGCACCTACACGCCTAGGTTCGAGCCGGGGTTCTGGCGCCCGACGTCTCCTGCCCCTGCCCTCGAGCCGAACTGGGGGAAGGTCACACCGTGGGGCCTGCAGTCGGGGAGCCAGTTTCGGTCGCGGGCGCCGTATCCACTGACCAGCGCCGAGTACGCGGCGGACTTCATCGAGGTGCACGACTACGGTTCGAAGAACAGTACGGTCCGCAGCACGGACCAGACCCACTACGCGCACTTCTGGTTCGAGCAGTCGGCGGTGGGCTGGAACCGGCTGGCTCGCACCGCCCTTGGCGTTCAGCCGAAGAACATGTGGAAGACGGCGCGGATGTTCGCTCTGATGAACATGGCGCTCGCCGACGGCTACATCGCGAGCTTCGACAGCAAGTACTTCTGGCAGAGCTGGCGGCCAGTCACCTTCATTCACGAAGGGGACAACGATGGGAACCCGGCGACTGATGCGGATCTCCTCTGGGATTCGCTCCGGCCGGCCCCTCCCATTCCAGACCAGACCTCGGCTCACACCGTCGCCGGCTTTGCAGCGCGTGCCGCCCTCGTCGAGGTGTTCGGCGACGACCCGGGAAAGCCGATGAGGATGACCTCCTTGACCGCGATTCCGGCGGGCTCGGAGCGGACCTGGATGACCTTCACCCAGGCGGCGGCGGAGAATGCTGACTCACGCGTCATGGTGGGCATCCACACCCGTCAGTCGGTCGTGGATGGAGAAACGCAGGGGCGTCTGGTCGGCGACTATGTCGTCCGTCACCGGCTGCGCCCCCTGGAAGAGTGACGGCTATCCGAGGCGCGCCTCGATGGCTCGAAGCTGAAACCTACTCTCCGGCGATCTGAGTGCCCTGCGCTGCGACCAGACGCCAGCGCCCTTGCTGCTCGACGAAGACATGCGTGTACCGGCTGCGAGCGGCCCAAGTCTGGCCCGCGCCCTGCCCTCGCATCTCCGTGCGGCCCGTGACGAGCGCGAAGTTTCCATAGCGTCGCTCGCGCGATTCCAAAACGTCGATGGCCTCGAAGCGCACCACACCGCCGGACACTGCCTCGAGCAGCGCTGTTCGTGAAATCTCGCCGCCCTGGAGAACGTCGATCAGCGTGAAGTCATGGGAGAGAAGATCGTCGAGCGCCCGCACGTCTCCCGCGAGAAGGGCCGAGAAGAACCGTCGGTCGGCATCTCGGGGTCCACGGTCCTCAGGTACGGCAGACATGAGCTCTCCGACGAATCGCTGCGGTCGTAAAGCAGGATGCACGAGCGCACCGATCGTTGCGTGAGGGATCAGCGAATTCGCGGAAGACAGCAGCGGACCAGCTGTCACTGACGGCGAGTCTCGGTCGCACGCGTGCCGCCCGCATCCCCTGATCCGGGGATGCGCGACTGCGATACGCGACGAATTCTCATGATTCATCGATCATGAATAGATCTTCGAGCCACTGGCAGCCGGCGTGCGAGTTGATCCGTCGCGCGACGCACGCACTGTTCGCAACGCGAGTTGAGCGTCGTGTCTCCCGCCCATGCACCGACGCAATCACGCGTCGTGCACGAGCGCAGGGAGTCGAGATGTCTCGAGCGGTGACGGTGGGTGTTGCGGTTCGTGGAGCTCTGGTGTGCATCGCCGCAGCGATCGCGATGGCAGCGGGCGGATGTGGAGGAGGAGCGAGCGAAGGCGGCGCAGGCAACAGCAACGGGAACGGAAACAACCCGGGCCCCGACGTCGCCACGCGCTCCAGCGCGAGCCTGGGAAGTTATCTCGTCGCGGCCGATGGCCGGACGCTCTACTACTTCGGCCTGGACCTCCCGGGTGGCGCGGGACATGCGCCCGTCTCCAACTGCACCGGTAGCTGCGTGCCGCTGTGGCCGATCTTCCACGTCGCCTCGCCGGCGCTCGCCCCCGGCCTCGACGCTGCCGACTTCGGCGAGCTCGTCCGTTCCGACGGGGTGAAGCAGACGACCTACAAGGGCTGGCCGCTCTACTTCTTCGCCGGTGACGCCAGGGCCGGGGACACCAACGGCGACAACTTCGACGTCTGGTACGTGATCAAGGACCCGTTCTACTCGGCCGTCGCCATGACCAAGACCGGCGGTCCGGCCCTCTACCTGGCCGATCCGGAAGGCAAGACCCTGTACATCGACTCGCGTGACACCGCCGGCTCCGCCCCGAGCTGCACCGGTGGCTGCCTCAACAACTGGCTGCCGTTCGTCGCCGGAACAGGCCCTCTTCCGACCGGCGTCGATCCCACCAAGCTGACGACCGTGACCCGGCCCGACGGGATCACCCAGTCGGCCCTCGACGGCCATCTCCTCTACCGGTTCGTTCAGGACATCGCCCCGGGCGACACGAACGGTCGCGGCGGACTTCAGGGCGCCTTCGACACCTTCGACCCTACCACTCTCTAGCAACGCCAGATCTGGAGCCCGTCATGCAACGCATTCTCACTGCAGTCCTGCTGGTCGGAGGTCTCGTCCACGCAGCGATCACCAGCCCATCCGGAACGTCGGTCGTCATCTCGATGCAAGGAACGGCCGGCCTCCGCATCGAGGGAACCACCCACGAGCTCTCCCTCTCGGAGCATGACGGAGAGCTCCTGTTCCAGGTCCCCCTCTCCGGCATCGACACCGGGATCGGTCTCCGGAACCGCCACCTGCGGAACTACCTGGACGTGGCCCACTTTCCCCGCGCGGAGCTCCGCGTTCCGCGCTGGATACTGACCTTCCCCGCATCGGGGAAGACGACCGAGTCGGATGCCCTGGGCGTCTTGACGATCCACGGTGTCAATCGGCCCTGCTCGGTGCACTACCGGGCGGAGAGGGCGTCCTCGGGCGAGCTCCGGGTTCGAGCCACCACCCGGGTCGACATGCGTGACTTCGAGGTCGACGTCCCCTCGTACCTCGGCGTGCACGTCGATCCCCAGGTCGCCATCCAGGTCGACTTCTCCCTCCACGACCTATGAGACGCGCCCGCTGGCTGCTGCTGCTCCTCGGCTTGAGCGCGTCCGGCTCCGCTCACGCCTACCCCTTCATGATCCGGCACGGCTACACCCAGTGCTCGTCGTGCCACACCGATCCGTCGGGTGGGACGTTCTTGAACGAGTATGGCCGTGCGCAGAGCCAGCTGCTCCTCAGCTCGATCCCTGGGGGCGGGGACGAGGCATCCGATGAAGCGCAGGGTGAGCCGACCCTCGGACGGTTCCTGGGCTTCATTCCGCTCCCCTCGTGGTTCCGGCCCGGCGGCTGGGTCCGCGAGGGTTACATCTGGAACGCGGTCGACGGGAAGATCGTCGATCGGCGAGCCCTCCAGATGCGGGCCGACCTGGGTGCCGACGTGAAGATCGGTGCCTTCCGGGCTGCCGCCGAGCTCGGTTACGGCAGTCCCGAAGGAACGCCGCGTCTCGCCCAGATCACCCATTCCACGACCGGCCCGAACCTGGTGGGACGGGAGTTCTGGGCCGGTGTGGAGATTTTCGGAGGTGAAGGGCTTCTCCGGGCGGGCCGGATCAACGTGCCCTTCGGGCTCCGCAACCTCGAGCACACCTCGTTCGTCCGGACTGCGACCCAGACCGACTTCAACGAGGATCAGACCTACGGGGTTGCACTCGCCGTCTCCAGGCCCACCTGGCGTGCCGAGGTGATGGCCCTGCTCGGCAACTTCTCGGTCCATCCGGATGCATACCGGGAGCGAGGCGCGGCCGGCTACTTCGAGTTCTCGGCATCGCCGACGACTGCAATCGGGATCAGCGCGCTGGCGGCCCGCTCCGATGCCTCGCTGACCACCCGTCTCCCCACACTCCGGCAAGCGTACGGGGGCTTTGCCCGGTTCGCGCCGTGGCGGCCGCTGGTGCTTCAGCTCGAGGCAGACCTGCTCCTCGAGAACCAGCTCGGAACCGGCGTCCGGCACACCGGCCATGCCGAGTGGCTCCAGGCCGACCTGGAGCCCATTCGCGGTCTACACCTCTTCGGTGCGCTGGAGGGAATGAAGACCGGATCCACACCCGAGCTGCAGCGTGGGGCGTGGGGAGGGCTGTGGTGGTTCGTGGTCCCCCACGTGGACGTGCGGGCGGACGTGGTCGAGCGGTGGGGTCAGGGCCCGGCGACGACGACCTTCCTCGTTCAGCTCAACGGGTACCTGTGATGCGACTCCAACCCTTCCTCCTCGCCGCAATCTTCGTCGTTCCTCTCGCGGCCCGGGCCACGCCCAACTTTCCGGCGGCGATCGCCCGCGACCTCCAGTTCTCCGGGCCGCCGGCCTGCACCATCTGTCACGCCACGAATGCGGGCGGGGCCGGCACGGTGGTCAAGCCGTTCGGCAAGTATCTCGTCTCGCGCGGCCTCGCGCCCTTCGATGAGAATTCCCTGTCCGGGGCTCTGGCGGCGGCTGCCGGCGAGCGTCACGACACGGACGGCGACGGAATCCTCGACGTCGACGCGCTGAAGCAGAGCCTCGACCCCAACGGGACTTCCTCCCACGGTCCTGCGCTCGAGGACCCCACGTTCGGGTGCAGCACGACCGGAACGCGGGGTGCAACCAGCACTGGACTCCTCGTCCTGGTGGTCGTTCTGCGGCTCGCCGCCGCGCACGTCTCCCGGTGGCGCGGAGCGGCGCTCGGTGCGGCAGAGCAGCGGCAGCGGCCCAACGTCCTGGATCGAAGCTGAGCCTCCATGTGCGCGGCTGTGCTCCTCGACGGCAGCGCAGGCGCCACAGGCGAAATCCTGACGCAGGAGCACAGATGCGCCGCGCGCCGGGGAAGCCATGCGTTCGTCACGCAACGAGTTCTGCCTCGCGCATCTGAGAGGCGACTCGCCCAATGCGCTCCGAGCTGCTCCGGCAAGACCACGTCCGCAAGATCCTCCAACTGTACCGGGAGGCCGAGTCGATCCCGCCCGGACCCGACCGCAAGCTGCACCTCGTCGCCGGGCTGGAGCGCATCGTCGGAGGAGCGCTCGCCGCCCAGAGCGTGGACGAAGACTTCGGCCCCTTCCGTCGCGGTCGGATCCGCGAGTACGTGAAGACGCAGGTCAGTCCGGGCTTCAATCGGCTCTTCGAGTCGATGTTCCGGCACGGCCTGACCATCCACCCGGCGCTCCGGCCGCTGATGCAGCGCTTCGGCGGCAAGGTCGCCCTGACTGCCCGCCGGCGCGAGCTCGTCGAGGATGGGGGCTGGTACGAGGATCCGTTCTTCCAGGAGCACTACCGGACGACCGGTCTGGACGACGCGGTCTTCTCGGCCCGGCAGATCCGTCCGGGGAAGGTCTGCAGGGTGAGCGTGGTTCGTGCCTCCGGTGACCGGCCCTTCTCCGAGGAAGAGCGAAATGCCGTCGAGTTCTTCCACGAGCAGCTCGAGGACTTCGAGCAGAGGACCGCTGCACGGCGTACAGAGCCGCGGCTGACTCCTCGTGAGCGAGACGTCCTCCGTGGACTGCTCGATGGATCGTCCGAGAAGCAGGTCGCAGCCGAGCTGGGCATCAGCCCGCAGACGGTGCACGGCCGGGTGAAGAGCATCTACCTGGCCTACGGCGTCACGTCGCGCTCCGAGCTTCTGGTGAAGTGCCTCGGCCAGGGCTCGTCCCTCGCGCCCCTCGGACGCACAGCGCTCGCGGGCTGAGGATTCGTCCCCTCCTCCCCTGAACCGGGGAGGGCACCGGATCGCGCCACCTTTAGGTCAGGGAGGCGCGCAATTCCGCGCGACACTCGAGGAACAAGACACCATGAATCGAAGCAAGCTCGCCCGCGCGCTCATCGCCGGGCTCTCGGTCGCCGTCACCGCCTGCGGCGGAGGAACGGGATCCGGCATGAGTCCCCCGCCCCCGCCGCCTTCCGCGTCGTTGATGCTGGCCAGCGCGCAGCCGTACGGGAGCTACCTGGTCGACGGAAGCGGACGCACGCTCTACCTCTTCGCTCGCGACCTCCCGGCGGGCGGAGGCAACGTGGCCGTCTCCAACTGCACCGGGAGCTCCTCGGACATGAACTCCTGCGTGCACTTCTGGCCCATCTTTCACGCCGCCAACAACGTCGTGCAGGGGATCGACCCGAACGATCTGGGCGAGATCACCCGGACGGCCGACGGTCTCAAGCAGAGCACCTACAAGGGCTGGCCGCTGTACTACTTCCTCAACGATTCCACCCCGGGCGCCATCAATGGGGAGGCCATTGCCGACTGGTTCGTGATCCGCAGCCCGTTCTACACGGTCATGAGCCTCACCGACGCGCAGGGAACGAAGCGGCTGGTGGATGCGAGTGGCCGCAGTCTTTACCTCTTCACCCAGGACACTGCCGGCCCGAACCCGATCAGCGCCTGCACCGGCACGCCCGGAGACCGGAACACCTGCGTGGGGAACTGGCCGATCTTCGCGGTGAGCTCGGTGGTCGTCCCCAGCGCGATCGGCGCCGGGCAGCTGAGCAACTTCACCCGCGGCGACGGTCAGCAGCAGACTGCGTTCAACGGGCAGCCGCTCTACTACTTCGTCGACGATCAGGTTCCCGGTGACCTGAAGGGGCTCACCTTCCCTCCCGGGCTGGGCTTCTGGTTCACCGTCGACCCGTCGGCACAGTAACGGCTGACGGGCGGGTCTCGTCCGCCGTTTCTTCGGCGGACGAGACCCATGTCGGCGCGATCGTTTCAGGCCGCTGCTCGCCCCCCGCCCGCCGCCTTTCGACGGGGCAGATCATCGAATCCGGGACTTACCCGACCTTCCTGAACTCTCGCTCCTGCGTGTTGACACACACCTCGACGCGCACCGACACGGGGATCCCCCCGCCTCGGGCGCGCAACCGCCCGAAACCGCGCCGCCACGAGGTGGCACGACCGATGCTCGCCAACTGCGCTGGCCATGCAACCCGACATGGACCAGGCGGCCCGGGCTCTCCTTCGCCTGCGCGAGCGGATTCATCGGACTGTCGTCGACGAATCGCGCGACCGCTGGAAGCGCTTTCTCGAGCAGCTGCGCGAGCTCTCGCTTCACAGCGCCCCTTCGGATGTCCGGATGCGCGCCCAGGCCCGAGCCTTGCTACGCCTTCAGACCGCAACGCTCGAACGAACCCGGTCGGACGACGCCGAGTCCTCCGTCGAGCTCCTCGCCTGCAGGCTGATCCACACCGTGCTCACTCACCCTCTGCGGCCCACCGTCGCTCTTAGACCCATGAGCACCGACGCCGCCAGCTCTCTCACCCGGCTCCGCGCCGAGGCGCGAGCCTTGTTCTGCCGGACGAAGGCCGATCTCTGGAGCACCGTCCTTCGCCGCTCGGCGCTCGAGGCGAGCAGGACTGCTTGCGCGCTCGTGCGGCAGGACCCCGAGACCATCGAGCGTCTTCGGCGTGCACTCGATGCGACCGCCGGGCAGGTCCGTCTGGACGAAGATCTGGCGCACATCGCCGAGGAGGTCGCGATCCACGAGCTGCTCCGCCTCCTCGTCCCGCCCGCGTGCGCTGGCGTCCATCCGGTGATTCCAGCTGCTTGAAACGGATCTCTGACCGGGCGGTATCGCTCGTGGTCGATCGAAGGTGCGTGAATTGAACCGACTCCGTGCGTTGCTACCGGTTCAAATGCCCTGGACCTCCACGATGCGCCAGGGGCCGTTCGCGATGCGCTGAAGGACGCGGCGACGGTGAACGGTGAAGTGGTTGAAGGAACGGTACTCGTCGTCGAAGCGGCCGAAGACGTCGAGGTAGGCGACGACCTGATCCACCGAAGGCACGCCCACCTTCGCGTCTGCGTCGAACAGTCGCCGCACGGCGCTCACCCGATCGACGCGCACGTCATACACGTCTTTCATGATCACCCGACGCGCCGCCTCCCAGGCAGAATTCCACTCTCCCGTGCTTGGAATGCGAAGCGGCAAGAAGCTCGGGCGACCCCCGTCGTAAAGACCGGCTTCCCACCTCGCAAAGACGTCCCGAAACGCCTTCTCGTCGGCCCGCTTGACGGCCGCCACCATGAAATCGAGGACTTCCATTGGCGATGCGTCGTCCTTGAGAGCGCTCGCACCGATGGCGGTCATCTCCGATTCGGAGGCGAAGACCGGCTCGCTTGTCCGCAGGTCGACGAAGAATTCTCCATCCTCGCCGGCGCGCCCCGCAACCAGCTTCACCTGGTGCGCGGTCAGCGGCCGGTCGCGGAAAGTGATCATGGCGGGCAGTGGCAGAATCTCAGCCATGAACTGATAGCGCTCGCGGGTGCCCGGCTGAACGAGCGTCCCGAACCGGAACAGCGTCCGATAAAAGGCGAAAGACTCCGGCGACTCGGACAGCCGCACGACATACGCGCCATCGGACCCTCCGTCTGCGACCGCCCAGGTTTGACCCAGATCGTTGACCATGGTCGAAGGCGTGATCCACGGCAGCTCGACCCACCGGCCCGAAGCCTCTGCCCGCGCGTGGATGTCCGGCGCCGGGAAAGTTGGGACCAGCTTCTCGGCACCTTCCTTCTTGAGCGCTTCCCACGCCTCCGCCGAGGCTTGCTTCGCTCTCTCCAGGCGTTTGGCCCCAATCTCGCGGTAACTGAGGTCCACCGTGTCGAGCTTCTTCCCTCGCAAGGACTCGACCGTGCGCTGCCAATCGCCGTGGGTGCGCTCCGCGAAGTCCCCCGGATACTTCTTTCGAAGCATCTCGATGCGTTCGCCGTGGCCCAGCATCTCCGCGAGCTCACTTCGCGTGTTGAGCGTGGCTCGCTCCCAGGAGCCGTCCAGGATCTGCGTCATCTTCCAGACGAGCTTCTCGTACCAGCTGCTCCAAGTGCCGGAGAAGCCGTCGCTCTCCAGCATCGCCGGTCCACCCGGCGCCAGCGCGGATTTTCCTTCGGCGTCCCGATAGATCAGCTCGGGGACGAGCCTGGCCTCGATCTCGACCTCGCCGTCAGGGCGCCAGATCTTGAATCGCAACGCATCGCCGGTCTTGGCCCCACGCTTCTCCCACTCGTAGGACTCGCCCGGCTGGCCAGGAAGGCCCTGGAACTTGTTCGGCGCCATCCGTGACTCCAGCGCCTCACCGTTCAGGTGAGTGATGCGGTCGCCAATGCGAAGCCCCGTGGCCCTGAACGGAGACGACCACGCGATCCAGTTGACCGAGAGCCCCCTCGGAGCTTCTCCCCGCTCGAGTTCGGCGGTGGTCGAGAGGCCCGAGATGACCGAGCCCGTGTCGTGCGAGAGCGGCAACGCTGCGGGGCTCATTCGCCGCCTCCTTTCGAGCTCCTGAGCTTGTCCATCAGCGCCTTCTTCTTGTCTCGCAGGTACTGGCCAATCTGGTCGCGTACTCGGTCTTCTTTGGCTTCGATGATGCCCTTGGCCAGCACAGCGAGCTCCGCCTTCCACACCTGGCGGAGCGCCTCCTTGTCGTCGTCGCTCAGCCCGTCGACGTTCACCTTCCAGCTGTTGTCGAAGTCCTGCAACGCGGCATCGAGCCGCCCGGGGAGGTTGAAGCGCTCGATGTCTTCCCAGGTGTGGAGGTTCTCGGACAGCTCGAGCAGCTCCTCGACCGTCTTGTCACCGACGGGGCCGACGAAGACGTCGCGGAACTCGCTCATGAAGTCTTCGTAGCCGTGCTTGAGCTCATCCATGAACGGCTTGACCGCGTCGGCTGCAGCACGCGCGAGCAGCAGCGCATCCTTCTGCCCGCCGGAGGTGGGACATCCCGATGCGAGGGACTGGGCGTTCGCGGTCGTCTCGTTGTACTCGCGCGTCGCCGATTCGTAGTTCGTGCGCTTGACGAAGTCTCGAACGCTCTCCCGAATCTGCGTGAAGAGAACGACGAGGGTCTCCTCTTCCCGGTTCATCTGGCTCAGCGCCTCTACGTAAGTGGAAGTCCCCTTCTTGTAGGGTTCGAGCGTCTGCATGACGTGCTGAACCGCTGCCTTCACGAGCTGCGTGACGACATCCTTCCAATCCTTGGGAGTCGCGTTTGGATCCAGTTTGACGTTCGCCGCTTTTTCCGCGAGCCAGCGCTGCTCCGCGATCACCTTCTCGACCGTTTCCTTGAAGAGATCCTGGATCTGCTTGGTGGTGGCAGCGACCTTGTCGTCGATGGAGCGATCGCTGTCGCCCAGCGACTTCCACTTCGCCTCGAGCCGATCCGCCTCGACATCGAAGTTGATGGAGTTGAGCAGCGCCTGCGCCGACATCCGAGCCAGCGTCATCCGGCCGCACTGAGCGAAGAAGGCGGCCTCCTGAGTCGAGACCGTCTGGGCGAAGGCGCACAGTTCCGGAGCCACCGTCGTCGCGTCCTTCAAAGCGTCGATGATCTTCTTGGCGGCCTCCGCGCTGTTCTTGGCGTAGTACTCGGTCCACTTCGCCTGGTAGGCGTCCGGCGAGGGAGAGGAAGATTCCTCCTTCAGAATCGCGAGTGATTCCTGCAGCACCCCGTCCCGCCACTCCGAATACTTCTGCACGTCGTTCGTGAAGCCGGTGTAGCGGGCCAGAACCTTCGCCTGGTCCGCGCCATGCTCCCCGGCCTTGGCGATGTCCGTTGCCTCAGGTGTCCTGAGGCCCGACAAGATCTCTTCAATACGGGCGTTGTAGAGAGCCATGGCAAGCGACCTTCTCACCGGAGGTGCGGCGATTCACCAGGATGTGGGGACGGAAAAGCAACCTGCCCCAGGTGTTCAGCGAGCATCCCAGGCGGACGGCCGCGTTGGGCATCCAAACAGCCCCCGGGCGGACGAGCCGGATCAGCAGATCGCGTGCGCGGGTGCAGCAGGGCGAGGACTGCGCCGGATAGAGGCTCTGCATCGACGCGGCTCCCAGGGCTCGGCTGCGACCGAGGCCCTCCCGGTTCATGGATCCGGTCTCCCGGCGGAGGACACCGGACCCCGCCAGCGTTGCGGAGACCCCTCCGGGGCCATCGTCCAGAACTCTGATTCGGGAAGGGTGTCGTTGTCGGGCGTAAGAAGTCCTATTCGCGCGCGCCACGGGGCAGGGACTGGCGGGATCAGCGTGCTGGTCGATTCCGTCCCGGGGCGAGCTTCGCCGCGGAAGCCTCGAGGACACCGGTCGCGAACTCGGCCACCGCACGCACCCGGGGAATCGCCCGTGCGTCGGCACGCATCCCCAGCCAGAGCTCGCGCGGCGGCGGCAAGGGGGAGACGTCCAGGCGGGTGAGTCCGGGTGTCGCATCACCGACCAGACGCTGAAGCAGTGCCACTCCTCCGCCGCCCGCGGCGAGGGAAGCGAGCAGCAGACGGCCGTTTGCGCGCGCCGAGACCTGTGCTGCCGAAGCGTAGGCCTTGAGCCAGGGAGCGTCTCCCGTGGCGAGCTCGTCGGTCACCGTCACGAAGCGATGCCCGGGCGAGCCCGCGGCAAGGTCAGGAACCCCCCGGGCCTTCAGATAGTCGGGCGTCGCGTACAGACCGAGCTCGGCCAGCGCGACTCGTCGCTGAAGGAGACCCGCATGCTCGAACCGCGACGACCGGATCGCCAGGTCGCTCTCTCCCCGAGGCAGGTTGAGCCACCGGGCTTCCGCGATCAGCTCGACGGTGATCTCTGGATGGCGCTGCGCGAAGCGCGCCAGTGCCGGAGCAAGCACGAGACCGCAGACCCACTCGGCTGCGGTGAGCTTCACCGACCCCTTCATCCGTCGGGTGCCGGAGGCGGCGCGGTCGGCCGCCATCACCACTTGCTCGATGCGTTCTGCCTGAACGACCAGTGCCTGACCCGCATCGGAGAGTCGGTAACCCTCCGGTGCCTTCTCGAAGAGCGGTACTCCGAGCTTCTTTTCCAGCGAAGAGATGTGTCGTCCAACGGTGGGCTGGCTCACCCGGAGCGCCGTCGCCGCGGCGGTCAGCGTCTGCTCCCGGGCCAGGGCGAGAAGGAAGCGGAGGTCGTCCCAGCGGTCAATCACCGTTCGATTCACTCGCGTATGGCCTCCATTCACAACTGTTTCGTGCCGGCTCAGTGGCCGCCGCGCATCTTGGTGGACATGCTCCCCTGCCCTCTCAGTTCTGTCGCCAACCCCACGCGGGCCGCGTTCCTCGGCCTGTCTCTGATGGCCGGGCGGGTGGCAGCCGCCGAAGGCCCTTCCGATCACCGTGGACCCGGGGTCACCGCTGCCCGCGACGCTCCGCCCGAGGTCCCCGCGCTCTGGCCGGAGAAGGTCTACTACCGGAGTGTCTCGGTGCTCGGGCACCGCATCTTCTACCGGGAGAGCGGTCGGGCGGGGCGCCCGGTCATCCTGATGCTCCACGGCTTCCCGGCGTCCTCCCACTCCTACCGCGAGCTCATCCCGCTGCTCTCCGGCAGGTACCACGTCCTCGCGCCGGACTACCTTGGTTCCGGGTTCAGCGACCGACCGAGTCCCGACGAGATCACCTATCGCTTCGACCTTCTCGCCGAGCATGTCACGGGCTTCGTCGAGGCCCTGGGCATCACCCGGTACGTCCTCTACATGCAGGACTTCGGGTCGCCGGTGGGCTTCCGGGTCGCGCTCGCGCACCCGGAACGCCTCCGCGGCCTGGTGGTCCAGAATGCCAACGCCTACCTCGAAGGGTTGAGCGAGATACGTCGGCCGCTGTTCCGGCGCTTCCACGACGATCGGTCTCCGGAGGGCCTTGCCGCACTGGAGGCCTTCGTCAGCGCCGACGGGATCAGGAACCGTCAGTACCTGCGGGACGTTCCAGGGGAGCGTGCCGAGCGGATGAGCCCTGACACGTGGACCCAGGACCTCGCCCTTCTGGCCACAGCTCAGGATCGTCGAATTCAGATCCAGCTCCTTCAGGATTACCAGAGCAACCTCGATGCCTATCCGACCTGGCAGGCCTTCCTCCGGAAGCAGCAGCCGCCCACGTTGATCGTCTGGGGAAAGAGTGACCAGGCCTTCCTCCCGGCTGGGGCGGAGGCGTACCTCCGGGACCTGCCGAAGGCCGAGCTTCACCTCCTCGACGCCGGTCACTTCGCGGTCGAGGAGCAGCCGGTGCCGATCGCCCAGTACATGACCCGGTTCATGGACCGGTTGCCGCCCGATCCTGTCCAGCGGGGGCTCAAGAATCCCGGCTTGCCCACCCATGAAGGGACGAGCCCTCACCAAGGACCGAAATAGCGATGGGAACGACAAATATCGACGGCAAGGTCGTAGTCATCACTGGCGCGAGCAGCGGCATTGGAGAAAGCACCGCGAAACTCCTCGCACAAGGTGGAGCCAGGGTCGTGCTTGGAGCGCGGCGAAGCGACCGGATCGACGCGCTCGCGAAGGAGATCTCGGCCTCTGGAGGCAAGGCTGCCGGATTCACTGTCGACGTCTCGAAGCGCGCCGAAGTGGAGGCCTTCGTCAAGGGAGCGGTCGAGACCTTCGGCCGGATCGACGTCCTCGTGAACAACGCCGGCATCATGCCCATCGCACCGATCGAGGCCCTCAAGGTGGAGGAATGGGATCGGCAGATTGACGTCAATCTCAAGGGAGTTCTGTACGGAGTCGCCGCAGCTTTGCCTCAGATGCAGAAACAGCGCAGCGGTCACATCATCAACCTGGCTTCCGTGTACGGAATCAAGGTGTTCGCCCCCGGTGCGGTGGTCTACTGCGCCACCAAGGCGGCGGTACGCGTGCTCACGGAAGGGCTCCGGATGGAGCTACATGCCCAGAACATCCGCTGTACCGTGATCTCGCCTGGTGCCGTTGCCACGGAGCTTCCGGAAAGCAGCTCGGAGGAAGCGACCAGGAAGCATCTCCGCGAGTTTTACAAAATGGCCATTCCGGCGGACTCGATCGCCAGCGCGATCACTTATGCCATCTCGCGACCGGCCGAAGAGGACATCAATGAGATCGTCCTCCGGCCTCGGGCTCAGGACTTCTAATCCGACACGATGAAGGAGAATCCATGACCGCAGATCCGAAGTACGCAGCGACGGCGACTCGAGAGATACGTCTGGCCAAGCGCTCGCCCGAGTATTGGCGAGTCACATTGGACAACCCTCCGCTCAACATATTTGGACCCGAGTCGATCCCGCAGCTCGACGCAGTCGTCACGGCACTGGAAAGCGACCCGCGCGTCATGGTCGTGGTCTTTGACAGCGCGGTAGACGGCTTCTTTCTGACTCACTACGACTTTACCGCGAAGCTCGAGGACACGACCCGTCTCCCGCCAGGCCCCACTGGGCTGCAGCCTCTGCCCGATATCCTGGTACGGCTGAGTCGCGCCCCGGTTGTCTCGATTGCATCCATCCGGGGACGCGCGACGGGCGTGGGAAGCGAGCTTGCCCTGGCTTGCGACATGCGTTTCGCGAGTCGCGAGAAGGCTGTTCTGTCGCAGTGGGAAGTCGGTGCCGGCATCGTGCCCGGGGGTGGCCCGATGGCACGGCTGCCACGCCTGATGGGACGCGGACGGGCCCTGGAGGTGCTTCTGGGCGCCGACGACATCCCGGGAGATCTGGCTGAGCGATACGGATACGTCAACCGGTCCCTCCCGGATTCCGAGCTCGACCTGTTCGTCGAATCTCTCGCAACCCGCATCGCTTCGTTCGACAAGCGGGCACTCAGTGAGACGAAGCGCTTTGCCGACCTGGCGAGCTTGCCGCCTGATTTCGAGATCGCACCGGAGTGGGATGTCTGTCTGGCCTCGATCATGCGGCCCGCCGCCCAGGAGAGGCTCGGCAAGTTGCTGGAGCGAGGCTTTCACAAGGCCGGCGATGTGGAAGACCGCCTGGGGCATCACGTCGGCCAGCTCGGGCGGTAGGCGTCAGGGTTCCGCGCGGTGATGCCGGGCCACTCTTGGCTCTGCCTCCACGCGTGCCGACGCCGACGCCGATGCCGCCGCAGTCCGCGCAGCTGCGCACTGCCAATGCAGACGTCGACCGCGGCCCCGGACATTGTGAGCCGTGCGTCGTGCGCTCGCCATGAAGCACGCTTCTACGGAGATTTCCGGCCATGAACGCGCAGGTAATCGACGAATGCACGGAGCACGGCCGGCAGCTGGCGCCGGCTCGGGTAGTAAAGGAAGAATCCCGGATAAAGCGGGCACCAGTCGTCGAGCACGCGCACGAGTCGTCCCGCGGCGACGTGATCGCGTGCCTGCTCCTCGAACACGAAGGCGAGGCCTGCTCCGGCGAGCGCCAGTTCCACCATCAGATCCTGATCGCCCACCGTGACCGGGCCGGTCACGTCCACGGCGATCTCGGTCCCGCGCTTCTCGAATTCCCAGCGGTAGAACGCGCCGCTGGTGAACCGGTACTGGATGCAGTGGTGATCTTTCAGGTCGTGAGGCGCTCGCGGGACGCCTCTGCGCTCGAAGTACGACGGTGAGCCCACCACGGCGAAGCGGTGTTTGCCGCCGCAGGGCACGCTGATCATGTCCGCGGCGATGACGTCGCCGTAACGGATGCCGGCGTCGAATCCCGTCGACACGATGTCGACGAGGGCCTCCTCCACCACGATCTCGACGTGGACCGTCGGGTGCGCCTGGACGAACCGACCGACGAGGTTCAGGAGCATCAGGCGCGCGGCCAGTCGGGGCGCGTTGATGCGAAGAGTGCCCACCGGTTCCGCGCGGTAGGCGTTCAGCTCCTCGATGGCGGCGTCCAGGTCGAGGAGGATCGGCTGCAGGCGTGCCCGCAGTCGTTCACCGACCTCCGTCAGCGCCACGCTGCGCGTCGTGCGGTTCACGAGGCGCAGGCCCACGCGGTCCTCCAGGGCGCGGAGCGCATGACTCAACGCCGACGGCGTCACCCCGAGCTCGGCCGCTGCCCGGCGAAAGCTCCGGTGCTTGGCGACGGCCAGGAACGACCCGAAGTCCCCCGGCGAGGTGCGGGTGATTGATGAGTCCATTTCATCTACCCATATCAGATCATGACGATTCTCTCATGATGACCCCGGCGCTATTCCCAGCCCCAGGTCGAGACGACGAGCGCAGGGGCTCGCTCGCGAGACCGGAGAAGGAGTCACGATCATGAAGACCTGGTTCGTCACTGGTGCCTCTCGCGGGTTCGGCAACCTCATCGTCCAGCAGCTGCTCGAGGCGGGGGAGGCCGTCGTGGCCTCGGCGCGGGATCCGCGGGAGCTCGCCGAGCGGTTCGGCGCAAACCCGCGCTTTCTGGCGGTCCCGCTGGACGTCACGAACGAGGGGCAGGCAGCGGAGGCGGTGCGGCTCGCCGTCGGCAAGTTCGGGCGGATCGACGTCCTGGTGAACAACGCCGGTTACGGGCTCCTCGGCGCCGTCGAGGAGGCGAGCGCCGCGGAGGTCCAGCGCGTCTTCTCGACCAACGTGTTCGGCCTGCTGTCGGTCACCAGGGCCGTCTTGCCGGTGATGCGCAGCCAGCGGAGCGGTCACGTCCTCAACGTCTCGTCGGTCGGCGGCTACGTGTCGTATCCCGGCTGGGGGGTGTACTGCGCGACGAAGTTCGCCGTGGAAGGTCTGTCCGAGGCGCTGGCCCTGGAGCTCGCGCCGCTCGGAATTCACGTCACGGTGGTGGAGCCCGGTTTCTTCCGCACCGACTTCCTGGACGCCAGATCCAAGGTCGTCACGGAGCGCCGCATCGACGACTACGACGGCACGGTGGGAGCCATGCGAACGCGCATGGAAGAGGTGAACCACGCGCAGCCAGGTGATCCGGCGAAGCTCCCGGGAGCGCTCATGGCGATCGTGCGCGCGGAGAAGCCTCCGGTCCGGCTCCAGCTTGGCAGCGATACCGTGGAGATCATCGAGGCCAAGAACCGCCAGGTCGCGGCGGAGCTCGCGGCGTGGCGTTCGCTCGCCCTCTCCACGGACTTTCCCGCGGACGCGCGCTGAGCGCTCGGCGCCGCGCCCCTCCGGCTGCAGCCCCTCTGCGCACCTTCATCTCGCCCCCGAGCGGAGGTCGGCCAGGTACCGGTGAATGAGCTGGATGCTGATTCCACCCTCCCCGACCGCGGAGGCGACGCGCTTGATCGAGCCGTGCCGCACGTCCCCTGCCGCGAACACACCGGGCAGGCTGGTCTCGAGCGGAAGCGGTGGACGGGCCGGCCGCTCCTTCTCGGCGGGGGCGACGAGGTCCTGGCCGGTGAGGATGAACCCATGGGAATCGCGCTCGATGAGCGTGGGCAGCCAGGCGGTGTGAGGCTGGGCACCGATGAGGACGAACAGCGCAGCCGTGGGCACGGTTCGCGTCTCGCCCGTGCTCTGGTTGCGCAGAACCAGAGTCTCCAGCCGGCCGGTTCCGCGACCATCGATCACCGTCGTCTGGAGCTGCACGTCGATGGTCGGATTCGCCTCGATCACCTTGACCAGGTAATCGGACATGCTCGCCCCGAGCGCACCGCCGCGGACGAGCATGGTCACGCGCTTGGCATGCTTGGCCAGATGAATCGCGGCCTGCCCCGCGGAGTTGCCCGCGCCGATGACGTGGACATGCGCGCCCTCCATGGCCGGCGCCTCGGTGACGCCGCCGCCGTAGAACACCCCTGAGCCGACGAGGGCCTCGAGTCCAGGAATCCCCAGGCGCTGGTACCGGGCCCCGGTGGCCAGCAAGACGGCGCGAGCGGCAATCTCGCTCCCATCCGCCAGAGCGAGCACCCGGAGGTCGCCTTCCACACGTAGGTCGGTGGCCGGCCGCAGAACCGAGGTCTCCGCTCCAAAGGACCAGGCCTGTTCGAGGGCACGGATACAGAGCTCGGCGCCACCGACGCCGAGCGGAAATCCGAGATAGTTGCGAATGAGAGAGCTGGTGCCGGCTTGACCGCCGATCGTCTCCCGGTCGACGACGATGGTGCGCAATCCCTCCGAGGCTCCGTAAACGGCCGCAGACAGTCCCGCCGGCCCCGCACCCACCACCACCAGGTCGAAGATGCCCTCCTCGGAGCTGTGGCGAGCACCGAGGGCGACCGCTGCCTCCTCGTTGGTGGGATTGGCCAGCACCTTCCCGTCGAAGCGGACGAGCACCGGAAAGGGCCCCGTCGGGCAACCGACACGTTCCAGGACAGCCCGGCCTTCGGGCGCGCTCGCGTCGTGAAAGTCGAAGGAAAGTCCGCTGCGCTGGAGAAGGTCCCGTACCTCGTGAGACCGGGGAGACCACCGCTCGCCGATCACCGTCACCACCGTCGGCTGCGCATGCTGCTGCTCCTGCCAGTCCCGGAGGATCTCGGTGACGAGGTGGTGGAACCTCTCGTCGGGGGGCCGGCCGGGTTGGATCACGTATCGATCGATCTGTCCTGCGGAGACGGCCTTCAGGATCGGCTTGAAAGCGGAACGGGGTCCCCAGGGAACGAGCAGGACGCGCTGCGCCCGGGGGTGGAGGGCCCGCGCTCGGCGCAAGAACTCGACGCCGGACATCGCGGTCATCGCGTGGGCCGCCAGGAGAACAACGACCGGAGCGCTCGCCGTCGCTCGAAGGGTTTCCAGCCGTTCCAGCGCAGCCGTCGCCGAGGTGTCGGTGATCACCTGGTAGTCGGCGCCGTACCGACCCAGCAGCTCCCGCTCGATCGTCGCGAGCTCACGGGCGTGCTCGTGAACCGCCATCAGGATCGGTTTCAATGAGGCCCTCCCGACCTGGTGGGCGGTGTTGAGCCGAGGAACCGTGAGCCCCGGTCCGTTTCCCCTCTCCGCCAGCTACCTGCGCTTGCGAATGTAATAGCTATACGAGGCCCACTCGGTGTTGTGCTCGTCCGAGGCGAGGACTTCGCCGCCGTTGTCCCGGACGATCCGGAACACTTCTTCCCTCGGAATGCCGTGCATCTCGAAGGCTGGCGCCGGCTTGTAATCTGCCTGGATGAGGCCATCGAGAACTGCCATCTGGGTTGAAAGCTCGGCGCCCTTCGCTGACGGAATCGCCTCAGGAGCGGGCGCCACGCCGACCTCGAGCGAAATCCGGAGCGGACTGGAGCCTGCATCCTGGAACCACCGGATGCCTTCCTGAACGACATCGAGCAGCAATGTGTACCGCCCCGGGGCTCTCGGCACGACCACCATGAGCTTCAGGTTGGCCTCGCCGTTCGGAGGCAGGGTGAGAGGCAATCTCTCTCGACCATCGTCCGGAACGACGAGGGCACCGGCGGCATCGAACCACCGATTCGCGAGATTCAGAGGGTACGACCGGGCCTGACGCCACTCCACCCGGCTGGCGTTGCGCACGCTCACCTCCAGGTGGACCGGCTGACCCGCTCGCAGCGTGGGGAGCGCTCCCGGCCGGATCGACAGGGAGGCCGTGCAGGCATCGGCAGGGAGCGGTACATCCGGAACATCCCGGCGGGCATACTCGTCACGCAAGTGCGAAGGGAGCTGGAAGAAGAGCGCCGCCCCGGGCTTTGCAATCCGGAAGAACTCCTTGATGTATCCAGTCGCGATGTCCGGACGGATGTGCTGCAAGGTGATGAAGCTGAGAACGAGATCCGCACTTTTGCTGGGAATGAACGCAAGCGCCTCGGTGGAATTGAGGATGTACCGAGCCTTGGTCCCATGCCGGTTCAGCCGTCGCGCGAGCTCGACCATCGTTGGCGAAATGTCGACGCCCGTCACGTGATCGAAGCGCTTCGCAAGCGCCTGAGTGAGCCTCCCCACCCCACAGCCGAAGTCGACAGCCGATCCACTCCTCAGCTCCATACCCGCTGCGGCGAAGCGCTCGACCCATGCGGCGACCTGCTCCTCGCCCGCAGCGAAGAACTCCTCCAGCTTCCATCCTCGCCCGCGCTTGTCCTGCTCACTCAGGATCGCCCACAGTGGATCGCTCTGGGCCTGCGCCTCCCAGACCTTCTGTAGGTCGCGAAGCTCTTCGGTCCTTGGAGCGGCGGCCTCGTGCACGGGGCGGAGGAAGGGCGGCCGCAGGTGGACGGTCTTGAGAATGGGGAACCGCTGCCGAGCTTGATGAAGGATGGAACGGAGTCGTTCTTCGAGCATGGAGATCGTCGTCTCGGGCAAACGTTGGGATTCGGCGGGACCTTCGAGCCACCGGGGTGCCCCCCGTCAACTCCGATGAGGTCGACTCCGATGAGCCAGATGGATCGGGGCCAACCTGCTGGAACGGTTGGCCGACCAAAGGATTGAACCGTTCACCCCCGGAGTCACGGGCCGACAAGACCCCACGACTGCAGGCGCTTGTCAATCGGATCGAGAACTCGAGGGAATTCCTCGGCCCGAGGCGAGGACCGCTTTCGATTGTCGTCGGCCGCTGAGGGCACCTCCCCAGTTTCCCGCTCGGCTTCTGGAGCGCGACGTCAGCTGCGTGACGGCCCCGCGCGACGACGGCCCTGCTCGGCGCGGCGGCCTTCCTCTGACCCCGGGCGCTCGTCCGTCCGCTCGGCGTCATCGGTGCCTGGTCGGAGCGTCTCCCAACCCCGACCGCCAGCGCCGATGCACGATGGCAGACGTGCTAAGGAGCGCACCGCGCTCGTTGAGCCGAAGCGCGCGGCTGGAGCAACGTGGCCACCGGTAGAAGCAGACCGGGAGGAGTACGGAATACGGGCGGGACTTCCTACGAGGTGAAGCGAATGCTCTCCTTCGCAGTGCTTCTTGCAGCGCTTCTCGCTCAGAATGGCAGCGCCCAGAACCCTCGTATTGAAGAGCTCGACCACCGCACCATCCAGCGTCGCGCCGTCGATGGTGCGCTCTGGGGCATGCCTGCCGTCTCGATGGCCGCTTTCCGGCGAAGCCTCGCGGGGGTCGGTGCCGGCTACAACGACGTGGTTTATTTCTCGAAGCCGCTCGAAGCGCGCCACGAATTTCTCACCGCCAACAACAACACGCCTTACGTCACGATGGTGCTCGACCTGCACCACGGACCGATGGTGATCGAGGTGCCTCCCGCGTCGCGCAAAGTGGCCCTGTTCGGCAGTGCCATCGACAGCTTCCAGGTGCCGCTCGTGGATGTCGGGCCCTCGGGTGACGACAAGGGCAAAGGCGGCAAGTACCTGTTCCTACCGCCGGGCCATCAGGGCGCGCGGCCCAAGGGCTATTTCCTCATCCCCTCGACCACCAACTTCCTGCACGTCGCATTTCGGCCGATCGTTGGCAAGGGCGCGACGATCGACGACGGGGTCGCATACGCCAGGACCCTGAAGGTCTATCCCCTCTCGCGCGCAGCCAATCCGCCGCAGACGAATTTCGTCGATGCCTACCCGAAGGCGTGGCACACGCTGCCCGTCTACGACCTGACCTTCTTCAAGGACGTCGCCGCCGTGGTCAACGACGAACCGGCACAGGAGAAGGACGCGGTCATGCTCGGACTGCTGGCTTCCATCGGCATCGAGAAGGGCCGGCCGTTCAATCCGACAGGCGAAACGGCGAGGATTTTCGAGCAGGCCGCAACGCAGGCCTACGACATCATGCAGACCGACTTGGTCGGTCCCGCATCAGTGAGGCGATGGCCTGGTCGGCAGTGGGTCGATTTTCTGCTCACGCATACCGAGAACATGGATTTCATGATCGACGGGAAGCTCCTGGTGGACCAGCGCGCCACGACCTACTTCTTCGGCACGTGGCTGCCCAAGAAGCTTGCGGCGAGCGCCTATCCGATGGTCTTCCGAGACGCCAGCGGCGCGCTCCTGAAGGGCGACAAGACCTATCGCCTGCGCGTCCCCGCCGGCACGCCGGCGCGCGACTTCTGGTCGGCCATCGCGTACAGCATGAAGACCAAGTCAATGGTCCCCAATCCAGAGAACAAGGTGGGCCTGTCGTCGTACGACAAATCGAAGATGGAGATGAATGGCGACGGCAGCGTCGACCTCTACTTCGCGCCGAAGGCACCGGCCGGCAAGGACGCCAACTGGATTCCGACCGGCGAGGACTTCTTCATCATCTTCCGGCTTTACGGCCCGGAGAAGGCCTACTTCGACAAGACTTGGAAGCTGCCGGACCTCGAAAGTATCGCGGGCTAGCGAGGAAATGATGAAACGCGGATGCATCGCTGGGCTGGCGCTGATGTGGGCCGCATCGGCGCAGGCCCAAACTGCCAGACCCGTCACGGTCGATAACTACAACCGGGCCGAGTCCGACACGAGCCTTGCGGCGGTCGCCAAGAGGGGGGCTTTCGGCAAGCTCGTTCCGGAGCGCGAACTCAGGGCACTCGAGAACCAGGCGGTCGTTCGCCCGAATCGCGACACGCTCTATTCCGAAGGGGTGTTCGACCTCGATGCAGGTCCAGTCACGATCGCGATGCCGAATGCGGGCAAGCGGTTCATGTCGATGCAGGTGGTCAACCAGGACAACTACACGCCCGCGGTCTACTACGGCGCCGGCAGCCGCACGCTGACGAGAACGCAAGTCGGTACACGTTACATGTTGATCCTCGTACGCGTCCTCGTCGATCCCAACGACTCCAGGGACGTCGAGCAGGTCCACGCGCTGCAGGATCGAGTCACAGTCAGCCAGAAGAGCCCGGGGAAATTCGAGGTCCCCGATTGGGATCGCGACAGCCTGCTCGAAGTACGCAAAGCCCTGCTGATCTTGGGCAAGAAGGTCGACTCCAAGCGGATGTTCGGCAAGCGGGGCGACGTCGACCCGATCCACCACTTGATCGGAACCGCCGTAGGCTGGGGCGGCAATCCCGAGAAGGACGCGCTCTACATTGCAACCGCGCCGGCGAAGAACGACGGCACCACGATCCACCGAATGACAGTGCCCGCGAACGTGCCGGTCGACGGCTTCTGGTCGATCAGCCTCTACAACGCCCAAGGCTATTTCCAGAAGAACGACCTCAACGCCTATTCGCTCAACAACGTCACCTCGAAGAAGAACCCGGATGGCTCCGTCACGGTCCAGTTCGGCGGTTGCGATGGCAAGGTCCCGAACTGCCTGCCGATCATGGAGGGCTGGAACTACACCGTGCGGCTCTACAGGGCACGACCGGAAGTCTTGAGCGGCAAATGGAGGTTCCCGGAAGCGCAGCCGGCGAGTTGACGCCCTCTCAGGCTCCTCTCCGGGAGGGCACTCACGTGTCAGGTCGCTCGAAGCAGACGGAGGGCTGCCTTGCAGCGCGCCCTACTCTCGGTACGCGGCGCGGGGTTGCGGTGTGGGTGCTGACGGTCAACCTCCGCCGGTCGTTCGAGGCGAGGCCCCCAAAACAGCAACGAGCGAAAGAGCCGCGTCTGCAAGATTCGGGATTCGTTGGGCGACCAAGCGGGATTGAACCGCTAACCCCCGGAGCCACAGTCCGGTGCTCTACCAATTGAGCTATGATCGCCGTACTGCGAACGGGCTCACGTAGCCGAGATCCCTCGGGACTTCAAGCCGATGAGACCTCGCGGCCACCCGGAGGCGGCTGCCCCGCTGTTCACCCCCCGTCCCTCCGACCCATTCGCTGCGGCAGACCCCACCCCGCCGTGCGCAGACTGCGCCCCAGCGATGGCACTCCGGATCGAGGACTACGCCGTCATCGGGGACACCCAGAGCGCGGCGCTGGTCGGCAAGGACGGCAGCATCGACTGGCTCTGTTTTCCCCGCTTCGACTCGCCGGCCTGCTTCGCGGCGCTTCTCGGCACGCCCGAGCACGGCCGCTGGCTCATCGCCCCCGAGGGGCCGGTCCGCGAGATCCGCCGCCGTTACCGCGGCGAGACCCTGGTGCTGGAGACCGAGTTCCACACCGACGAGGGCGTCGTCCGGGTCACCGACGCGATGCCCATCCGCACCCGCTGGCTCGACCTGGTCCGGGTCGTCGAAGGAATCGAGGGCCGGGTGCGGATGAAGATGGAGCTCGTCGTCCGCTTCGACTACGGCACCATCGTCCCCTGGGTGCGAAAGACGAAACGGGCACTGCTCGCCATCGGCGGCCCCGATGCGCTCGAGCTCTTCAGCCCGGTGCCGACCAGTGGCCAGGGATTCTCGACCATCGCCAGCTTCGACGTCGCCGCGGGTGACCAGCTCCCCTTCCTCATCAACTGGTATCCGAGTCACGAGGACCCCCCGCCGCGCTCCGATCCTCTCAAGGAGCTGAAGGCGACGGAGCGCTACTGGGAGAAGTGGTCCGCCCGCTGCGTGTACCAGGGACCCTATCGAGAGGCCGTCACCCGTTCGCTGCTCACGCTGAAGGCGCTCACTTACGCCCCGACCGGCGGGATCGTCGCCGCGGTGACCACCTCTCTCCCCGAGCACCTGGGTGGCGTGCGCAACTGGGACTACCGGTTCTGCTGGGTGCGGGACGCGACGCTCTGCCTCTACGCGCTACTGCAGGGCGGGTACCTGGAGGAGGCGAAGGCCTGGCGCGACTGGCTGCTGCGGAGCGTCGCCGGGAGCCCCGACGATCTCCGGACCCTTTACGGGGTCCAGGGAGAGCGCCGCCTCACGGAGCTCGAGCTTTCGTGGCTCCCCGGCTACGAGGGCAGCAAGCCGGTGCGCGTGGGCAACCTGGCCGCCAACCAGCTTCAGCTGGACGTGCACGGGGAGCTGATGGACGCGATGTACACCGCGACCCGCCTGGGCATGCACACCAGCGAGAACGCCTGGCGCGTGCAGCGTCGGCTGATGAAGTGGCTGGAGCACAACTGGCAGCGGCCCGACGAAGGGATCTGGGAGGTCCGGGGCCCGCGGCAGCACTTCACCCACTCCAAGGTGATGTGCTGGGTGGCGCTCGACCGCGCGGTGAAGATGGTCGAGCAGTTTGGCCTGGCGGGGCCGGTGGACCGCTGGCGGGAGGTGCGTGACCGCATCCGCGCCGAGGTCTGCGAGAAGGGCTGGAACCCCCGCCGCGGGGCCTTCACCCAGTTCTACGGGAGCGACGGACTCGACGCGGCCCTCCTCCTCATCCCTCAGGTGGGTTTCCTTCCCGCGAACGACCCACGCGTCGTGCAGACCGTCGATGCCATCCAGCGCGAGCTGGTGCGCGACGGGTTCGTCCTCCGCTACCGCACCGAGGGAGGCGTGGATGGTCTTCCACCGGGGGAGGGAGTCTTCCTTCCCTGCAGCTTCTGGCTCGCGGATGCGCTGGCCATGCTCGGCCGGCACCAGGAGGCGCGGGAGCTCTTCGAGCGCCTGCTCTCGCTCCGCAACGACGTGGGCTTGCTGAGCGAGGAGTACGACCCGCACGCGGGTCGATTGGTGGGCAATTTCCCACAGGCCTTCAGCCACATCGCGCTGGTCGACACCGCGTCCAACCTGGGCCGCCTTCCTTCCGCGCCGGGAGAGCACCGCGGCGGTGGGCACGGTCCGGGAAGTTCGCCGTGATGGACCCCGGCGTCTCATGACAAGCTAGGGCACCTGCCCCGCCGGTGACCCCCGCTCCCTCCGTTCTGCGCCTTGCCGCGCTCGCCCTGGTCCTCGCTGCGGCCCCCGCGAGCGCGCGCATCGCCGTGCTCCCGCTGAGCGGCCCACGGAACGGCACCCTGGAGCGCCAGCTCTCCTCCGCCATCTGCGCGCGGATGGGCTGCGTTCCCGCCTCCACTGTCATGAGCGGAAAGAAGGTGGATTGGGACAAGGTCCGGCGCGCGAAGCTCGAGGGCGTCGTGGTCGGCGGGCTCTCCAAGGCCACCCGGCCCCAGGTGCTGGAGGTGAGCTTCCTCAGGCCCGACGCTCAGCGCGCCTGGCGCCAGCGCTACACCGTGGTCAACGGCCGGATCTCCTCCGCCACCCTGAGCCAGATCCGGGACGAGGTGCACACCGCCGCCCGCGCGCCGGCGGCCACTCCCGGCACGCCCGCGGTTCCCCCCACGGCGGCTGCGGCTCCACCCGCCGCCGCTGCAGCCGCGGGCCAGCCTCCCGCCACGGAGATCACTCCACCCGGCGCGACCGAGATCGCTCCGCCCCCTGCCGGCGCCGCCACGACCCGCCCGGCGAGCACCGCGGCCGAGCTCGGCGGTCCTGCCTTGCCGGATCTGGTGGAGATCGAGATCGCGGCCCAGCTGCTCCACCGCAGCTGGAGCTACTCCGGCCACGACCCGGCTGGCGGGCTGCGGACCTACACCCTCTCCTTCTTCCCCCAGCCTCGAGCGCGCGTCGGCGTGTACCCGTTGCGGACCGCGGACGGAGCCTTCGCCTCGGCCGGGCTGGAGCTCGCCGGGGCGGTGGCGGTGGGGACGACGGTCGCCGGGAGCGACCCCGCCGCACCGAGGTTCCCCCTCAGCCTCTGGTGGCTGGATGTCGGTCTCCGGGCCCGCTTCCGTCTGGGGAGCTGGACGCTGGGCCCAGGCGCTGGTTTTCGTTTGTCACACCAGTCGGTCAGTCCCAGCTCGGCCGGGACGACTCTCGATGGCATCCCCACCATCGATGCCAAGGCCGTGCGGCTGGGGCTCGAGGCCGCGGGCCCCATCGCGGGCTCCTTCGGGCTGATTGCGGAATTCAACTACCTCCTCGTGCTCTCCAGCGGCCTCGACACCACCACCTTCCCGGACCAGAGCGCGGGGCCCGCCTTCGAGGGACGGCTCGGAGTCACCTGGCAGGTCACACGACTGCTACGTCTGTTCCTGGCCGGAACGTTCTCGCGAGAGAGCTACACTCTGAATGCGCCCGGAAGCGCGGATTCGGCGCAGGCCACGTCCTTCGGCGGAGAGCTGGGATTCCGGGTAGGGTTCTGACGGAAGCCTCGGAGTGCCGCCAATGTATCCTCCATGCTCATGACCCAGTCGAAGCGCCTCCTGTCGCTGCTGTTGCTGGCCGCCTTCCCGGCCGTGGCCCTCGCGGCCCTCAAGGCACGCGCCCCCGCCCAGGTCTCCTTCGTCGCGCTCGGACCGGCAGGGCTCCGCATCGAGGGGAAGTCCAGCGACCTCCAGGTCACCGACCGACCCGATGCGCTGGTGGTGACGGTGCCGCTCGCCAAGCTCGAGACGGGCATCTCGCTCCGTGACCACCACATGCACGAGAAGTATCTCGAGTCGCAGAAGTACCCCAACGCCCAGCTGGCGGTCGCGCGGAACGCGATCAAGTTCCCCACCGCAGGACAGACCACCGAGGGCACCGTGCCTGCGACGCTCGCCCTGCACGGCAAGTCGAAGACCGTCCCTATCCACTACAAGGCCACTCGCAACGGGAACGCCTACGACGTGAAGGGCGACCTGAAGGTGGATTTTCGCGAGTTCGGCATCGAGATCCCCAATTACCTCGGCGCCACGGTGAAGCCACCGGTGGACGTCAACGTCGCCTTCGTCCTGGATGAGACGTAGCCGCCGCGGCGGTCCGCTCCTTTTCCTGATCGCGGCCCTGGTGATCCCGGGCGCCGCGCGCGCCTACCCGTGGATGATCCGTCACGGGTACAGCGGCTGTGGCGTCTGCCACATCGACCCCTCGGGCGGAGGCCTGCTCACCGACTACGGGCGCGCGCAATCCGACCTCCTGATGGCCACGCGGTGGACGTCGGAGAAGGTGGAGGAAGCGAGCCCCACCGCGGACTTCGGCTTCGGCCTGTTCAAGCTCCCTGACTGGCTCTTCCTCGGCTTCAGCTATCGCGGGGGAGAGCTGATCGCGCGCGCGACGACCAGCAACGACTCCGGTCAGCAGGAGAACACCGCGACCGACAAGCGCTGGGTGCACATGGTCGCGGACCTCCGGGCCGGCCTGCGGATTGGCCGGTTTCGCGCCTCGGGGACCATCGGCTGGCTGCCCTACACGGCCTCGGCGATCAGCGTGACCTCGAAGGACGAGAACAACATCGTCGCGCGCGAGTTCTGGGCCGGATGGGAGCTGGGCGAGGAGGCGGGGCTCATCCGTGCCGGGCGCATCAACCTGCCCTTCGGTCTTCGAAACGTGGAGCACACCGCCTGGGTTCGCTCGGCCACCGCGACCGACATCAACCAGGATCAGCAGTACGGCATCTCGCTCCTCCTCGCCGGCGAGACGGTGCGCGGGGAGATCATGGCCATCGCCGGCAACTACCAGGTGAAGCCGGACGAGTACCGGGAACGTGGCTACTCCGGCTACCTGGAGGTGATGGTCGCGCCGTCGACGGCGCTGGGCTTCAGCAGCCTCGTCACCCGGGCCGAGCGCGGGCTATCCACCGGCGTGCCCACCCTGAGACAGGCGCACGGCGCGTTCTTCCGCTGGGGAATCCTCCCCCAGCTCGGGCTCCTCGCCGAGGCGGACGTCATCCTCCAGCAGCGGCTGGGCAGCGGTGTGCTGGAGACGGGCGCCGCCACCTGGACCCAGCTGGACTGGGAGCCCGTCCAGGGCGTGCACCTCATGCCGGCGTTCGAGACCTGGAAGCAGTACGGGAGCGGGAGCGGAATCTCGACCGGCGAATGGCTCACCGTGGACTGGTTCCCCTGGAGCCACCTGGAGCTGCGCTTCGACCTGTTCATCCGGCAGCAGCCCCAGACCGGAGGATCCACCGACAGCGTGGGGGCCCTCTTCCAGGTGCACGTGCTCCTGTGAGACTCCTCCGGTCGGGATGGGGTTAGCGACGAAGCCACTCGTCCGCCGCGTGCTCTGGGGCGCCGGGACCGCGCTGGCCTTCGTGATCCTCGCGATGCTCGGGCTCGGCCTGGGCAGCCTGCTCTCCTTCGGGGAGACGCCACGAGCGGAACCCGAGCCCGTCCCTCCGTCACGCCCCACCCCTTCCCCGGTGGCGGAACCGGCTCCTCCGCCACCCCGTCCCTCGACGCCACCGCCGCCGGCGACACCCCCGCCGCCGCCAGCTGCGGAAGCGGCGCCTCCGCCGCGACCGTTCTCGAACGGACCGTGGCTCGGCGTGCCGTCGCGCCTCCGCGTTCGCCGGGAGGTCCTCCGCGACGTCGCCGCGCTCAGGGACGAGCTGGCGCGCTGCCCGGCGGATCCGGTGGCCCGCTCGTCACCGACTGCTCGGGCCGCGCTGGTGCTGGACGCCGTCGCGGAGAATGGCGCGGTGCGCGTGGAGAGCAGCCGCCTCGATGCCGATGGACCGGTGAACGATCGCTTCGTCTCCTGCGCACGGTCGGTCTTCGAGGGGAAGCGCCTGGTGGTCAGCGGAACCGCTCCGGGTAGACGGCTCAGGCTGGTCATCCCGCTCGGCCCGAACGGGAACGCGCTGTCGCTCCCCGCGGCCTCGGTCACCGAGTCGGGGCCGGCGGACGGGGGCTAGAGTCTCCAGGCGAGGAGCATCCCGCCGCTCAGGTACGTGTCCGTGGCGCCACCAGCCACCTTCGGATCCCCGGGCTCGGGGTTGAAGCTGAACCCGTAGCGCTGCAGCGTCCCGATGATCCGGATCTCGAAGGAGCGCCCGAGCTCGACCCCGATCCCGGCGTGCGCGTCCAGTCCCATCGACGACTGACGGGGGAACCACGAGTCGGTTCCGATCTCCCCCACCGCGAACAGGTAGCGGTAGCTCACCCCGCCCAGGAACGACACCGGCCCGAAGAGCGAGAAGCGCATGTCCACGCCGCCCGCCAGCGCGGAGTAACCCACGTCGGGAATGTCCGGCTTCGGGTTGGACGCAGTGCCGGAGATGGTGAAGTTCTGCCGCTCGAACCGGGCCTCGATCCCCACGTGAGACTTCTCACCGATGAGGAACCGGTAGCCGAGCCCGGCGCCCCAGGCGAGTGCCTGCGTCGGGAAGCTCGTGCCGGACTGGTCCTTCGACTGGAGCCCCACCGACATCGCGATGTGACCGGTGAGGTACCCCCGGCCACCGAAGAGCGGGGCCCAGGTCAGCTCCACCGCCGGGGCCACCGCGGCGCCGAGCGAGTAGCCCTGGAGGCCCTGATAGAGATCGTCGTTGTAGCTGAAGTTCCGGGTGAAGACCGCCGCGCCGGCGGCGATGTCGAGCACCGGCCGGTCCGACTCGTGCGCCGACGCCTGGGTGCTCACGCTCGATCCGACCACGCCCGGATCCGCCTGCGTGGCCGCGGCCGACGCGGCGGCGGCGTTCGGGAGCGGAGGCGCGGCACCGGTGGGCAGCGGCGGGTTGTCTCCGGTGGCAGACGCCGGAGCCGCGGCGACCCCAGCTGCCTGCGCTGCGGAGGGGGCCGCGGCTGCTGCGGGAGCGGCAGCGACCGCGGCGACGCCGCCCGCGGCAGGAACGGCCTGGAGCGAGCCCGGCCGCGGAGCCTTGGTGGTCCCCAGCGAGCGCTGGAACCGCGGCTTCAGCTGCTTGGACAGCATCTGCCCCAGCGCCTTGGCGCTGGGCGCCTTCCAGGTCGCATCGTCGACGATCGCGCCGGTGGAGCCGTCGCGCACCTGCACCACCGCGAGCTGCGCGGTCTGCTTGTCGATGGTGGTGACCCGCACCACCGCGTCGAGCTTCATCCCCAGGGCCAGCGCCTGGTACGCGGGATCGGTGCCGAGCGCGACGCCGTACTTCTGCGCTTCCTCTTGCAGCCGGTTGTCGGGAACGGTGACGCCCTTCAGCGCGCTGACCGCGGCCTTCCCGGCCACCGCCGCGCTGGGGCCCGTGGCCAGCACTCCGTAACGCCGCGCGCTCTTCGACGACGAGGATGAGGCCTTGGCCTTCTTCGGCGCCGCCGGCGCGGGGGAGGCGACCAGCGCGGCGACGAGCAGCACCAGTCCGGGCCTCACTCCTGGCCTCCGGCGGCGAGGTTCCGGGTCCACTCGATGATGCAGCTGATCTCTCCGTTGGTGAGCCCGCCGCCTGGCGGCATGGACGAGCCGCACGACGGGCTCGACTGGGAAATCTTCTCCTGCAGCGTCCCGCCGTCGACGGAGTCCACCCGGTGCCGCGGTGGGCAGACGGTGGTGCTCACGTCGATCAGCCGGGCGCCCGCGTTGGCTGACTCGAGGTCGAGACCGCTCTCGACCACCGCGGCGGAGTGACAGCCGGAGACACACTTCTTGTCGATGACCTCGGCCTTGGCGGGCTTCCCGAGGCTCGGGCAGACGAAGCCGTTGAGGCTCGATCCGCCGTCTCCGAAGCGATCAGGATTGTCCAGGGAGCCCGCGCACCCTGCCAGCGCCCAGAGGCAGGCAGCGACGACCACGCGTGGATGGGGCACGGGCATGACGGTAAACGACCGTCACCATTCGGACAATGTGCTCGTGGCGCCCACCTCCCTGCGGAGAGGTTTCTGCGCCCGGCAGCGCGAAAACTTGCCGTGCTCAGCGGACCCGGGCGCACCACCGGCAACTCGAAGGCGGCGGGGTTTCGGCGGTCAATGGTCCGCGGGCGGGGGTTCGACCGGCGGCGGAGGGAGAGTGCCCGCCGCGTCCGCGAGGGACCAGGTCAGCCAGGCGGTCGCCGCGGAGGACTGGGCGAGCGCCACCGGATCGATCTTGTCCAGGGTGTCGGCCGCCGAGTGATGAACGTCGAAGTAGTGCGCGGGATCCTGGAAGAGATGAACAGTTGGGAGCCCACGCTTTCGTGCCAGGGCGTGCAAGTCTGCGCCGTAGAGCTTGTGTCGGGTCGGCGTCGGGTCCATGCCGAGGGCGGTGAGCGGCTTCAGCAGCGGGGCGAGGAAGGACTCGCTGCCTTCTCCGCCACGGAAGTACACCCGCACCGGACGGCCCGCCCCCGCATCGGACTCCAGCGCCGCGACGTGGACCTCGCTGCCGTGCGCGTCAGTGTAGGCCTTCGCCCCGGCGCTCCCGTTCTCCTCGTTCATGAAGAGGACGAAGCGGATGGTGCGGCGGGGACGCATCCGCGCCAGGAGCCGCGCGGACTCGAGCACCATCGCGACGCCGGTTCCATCGTCCTGGGCTCCGACCGCGAGGTCCCAGGAGTCGAGATGCGCACCGAGCACCACCACCTCCGCGGGCTTCTCCCGGCCGCGGATCTCGGCGACGACGTTGGCCGAGTCCACGTCGGCCTCGGTCCGACAGCCGAGCTGCAGGCGCACCCGGACCGGACCGGCCTGAAGCCAGCGATGGAGCGCATCCGAGTCCTCGGTGGCGAGCGCCACCGCGGGAATCGCCCGGTCACCCGCCTTGAACACCGCCACCCCGGTGTGCGGGGAGCGCAGCGATGCGGTCGCGGCCGAGCGAACCATCGTCGCCACCGCTCCCCGGGCGGCGGCCTTCGCGGGGCCGAAGCTCCGCAGCTCGGAGGCATCGCCGTATCCTTCCCAGGAGGTCATGGAGTGGTGGAAGTAGACGATGCGCCCCTCCACCGGGGTCGTGGCCAGGGCCGCGAGACTGGTGATCTCCACCACCTCCGCCTCGACGCCCCCGGAAGGCGTGGCCACGCTCCCGCCCAGCGCGGTGAGTGCCAGGGTCCAGCCGTGGTGCCCGGGTCCAGGGAGCACCTCGCCGCGCTCCTCGCCGCGAATCCAGCGGGGGGCCTTGAGCCGCTCGGTACGCACCGACACGCCCGCCGCCTGGAACTGTCCGATGGCCCAGCGAACCGCCTCGGCGGCACCGTCGGAGCCGCTGAGCCGAGGGCCGATTCGATCGACGAGCTCGGTGACGGTTGCCAGCGTGGCGCCGTCCGTCAGGGCGCGACCGGCGATGGTCTCGAACGGGGACGGCGCGGTCGACGGCGGCGCGGCGAGGAGGATGAGCAGGGCGGGAAAGACCATTGTGACCACATGCATGCCATACAATGGGCAGCACAGTGCTCTTCTCCGCCCTGCTCGTCCCGGTCGCCCTCGCCGCGGCTCCGTCCGAGCTCCGCTGGGGAGCGGACGCCGAGGGAGGCGCCCCCTACGTCTTCGAGCAACCGCCCGGTCAGCTCCGTGGGTTCGAGGCGGAGCTGGCGGGTCTCCTCGCGCAGCGCCTGGGCCGGACCGCCCGCCACGTGCAAGGGCCCTTCGCCCAGCTGCTCCCCCTCCTGGAGCGCGGAGACGTGGACGTGGTCATCAACGGCATCGAGGCCACGGACGATCGCGCGCGGGCCTACGCGCTGACCCGCCCCTACTGGGCCGGGCCCGAGCGCCTCACCGTTCGCCGCGGCGAGCCGGGCGCGCCGGCCTCCCTCGCCGACCTCCGGGGTCGCCGCGTGGGCACGCTGCCCGGGACGCTGGCCGAGCGGATGCTGCGCGCAGCCGGCGCGGACGTCCGCACCTACGACGGTGGACAGGAGGACCCCTACCGGGACCTCGCGCTGAGGCGGACCGACGCGGTGCTGCTCGATGCGCCCATCGCGCTCTACTACGGCGAGCGGCCGGAGCTGACCACCCTCCCCGACGGCTTCGGCGAGCTTCGCTACGCGGTGGTGGCCCGGGCCGGTGACGCGCGGCTGCGCGACGCGCTGGACTCGGCGCTCGACTCGCTGGTCCGCGACGGTACCCTTCCCGCGCTGCTGCAGCGCTGGGGCCTGTGGACCCCAGAGAGCGGGCGGGTGCTGGGCGTGGCCACGGCCCCCGCCGGCCCCACGGTCGAGCTCGACGCCTGGCGCGCCAGGAGCACCGAGGGGGTGTGGAGCGCGGGAGTCGGCCCCGTGCTCTCGGCGCTCGGGCGCGGCGCGCTGGTGACGCTGGTCCTCTCCGTCGCCGCGATGGCGCTGGCGATGGTCCTGGGCGCGGCGCTGGCGCTCTGCAGGGTCTATGGTCCCGGGCCGCTGCGGGCGCTCGCGCTCGGCTACGTGGAGCTCTTCCGGGGCACGCCGCTGCTGCTCCAGCTCATCGTCGTCTACTACGGCCTGCCCGAGCTCGGGCTGAAGCTCAGCCCGCTGGTGGCGGGGTGGCTGGCGCTGGGGCTCAACTACGCCGCGGCCGAGGCGGAGAACGACCGCGCGGGGCTGCTCGCCGTCCCGCGGACCCAGATGGACGCAGCGCGAGTGCTGGGGCTGAGCCGCTGGCAGGCCGTCCGTCACGTCATCGCCCCGCAGGCGATCCGCGTTGCGCTTCCGCCGGTCACCAACGACTTCATCGCGCTGCTCAAGGACAGCTCGCTGGTCTCGGTGGTGACGGTGACCGAGCTCACCAAGACCTACGGGACCCTGGCCGCGGCGACCCGCGCGCACCTCGGGCTGGGGCTCCTGGTGGGCGGGATCTACCTGCTGCTCGGGCTCCCCTTCGCGCGTCTCTCACGCTGGGTGGAGCAGCGGCTGGGCGAGCACCTCGAGGTGGCGCGGTGAGCGCGCTCCGGGTCGAGGAACTTCGGCGTCGCGTCGGTGCGGGGCGGCGCCCCGTGCTCGAGGGCATGAACCTGCGGGTCGACCCGGGCGGCGTGGCGGTCGTGCTGGGCCCGAGCGGCTCGGGGAAGTCGACCCTGCTGCGGTGTCTCGCCGGTCTCGAGCCGTTCGACGCGGGCCGGGTGGCGCTCGGCGACCTGGAGGTCACGGCGGGAGGGCACGCATCGCTGCTCGGGCGGGTGGGGATGGTGTTCCAGTCGATGGAGCTCTTCCCGCACCTTCGCGTCCTGGAGAACTGCACGCTCGCCCCGCGGCTGCATCGCGAGCCCGAGCCGGAGCGCGAGGCACGGCGCTGGCTGGAGCGCCTCGGCCTCCTCGACCGGGCGGACGCCTGGCCGCAGTCGCTGTCCGGGGGCGAGCGGCAGCGGGTCGCCATCGCCCGCGCGCTGTCGTGCCGGCCCGCGGCGCTCCTCTGGGACGAGCCGACCAGCGCGCTCGACCCCGAGCGCAAGCGCGAGGTGGCCGGATACGTGGCCGCCGTGCGAGAGCGGGGGATTCCCCAGGTCGTCGTCACCCACGACGCGGAGCTGTCGGCAGCGCTCGAGGCGACGCGCTACCGGCTGGCCGAGGGGCGGCTCACACTGCTGGACGCCGGGACGGTCTGAGACTCGCCCCGGCGTCCCGACTCAGTTGCCCGACGGCGGAGGACGCGGGGCGGTGGTGGTGCTGCCGGGAGTGGATGAGCGCGTGGGGCTCGTGCTCCCGGTGCTGGTGCTGCTCCCGCTGGTGCCCGAGCCGGTGGCCGGGTCGGTGCTCCCGCTGGTGCGGGTCCCGGTCTCGTTGCCCGTGGTCGTGCCGGTCATCGAGTTGTCGCTCCCGCTCCCTCCGGTGGAGGGCGAGGCGGAGGTGCCGGTCGTCGTACCGGCGGAGCCCGTGCCGGCAGTTCCGTAACTATCGGTGGACTGGCTGGGCTGCGTGGCCGAGGGGCTGGTGCTCGCCGGCTGCTTCGATGCGCTGCCCCGCGAGGCCGTGTCCTCGGCGCAGGCACCGAGGAGCAGTCCTCCTGCACCGAGCGCGGCGCAGAGCCAGAGTCTCTTCATCGTCATTGGGTGTGTTCCTCCTCCTGATGGGCGGAACCTGCGAACGAGAGGTCCGGAAAAGGAGGGCGCGCCGCTTCCTCGGTCGTCAGGGGCGAGGCCGGCTGCCCGGCCTCCGACACCGCAGTCCGCACGCTGCCATCCGATTTGCCGGTGGTTCGCCAGGGAGCGCGCTAGGTTCCGGGACGACGGGCGGATGGCCGAACGAGGAGGTTCCCGGCAGGCGTGAGAAGGCGGCTCGGAGTCCTGGTGACCGGGCTGCTGCTCTCTCCCTGGCTGGCACGGGCAGAGCCGGCGCGCTTCGCGTTTCAGGGTGGGCAGTGGGGTCTGGGGCCAAACGCGCAGCACGCCCTGGCGGTGGATCTGGAGCTGCGTCCGGGAGTGCGCTGGTGGTGGGTCCGGCCGACGTTCGGCTTCATCCAGTCCACGGACGGGACGCAGTACGTGTTCGGGGGCGCCCTGCTGGAGATCCCCCTGGTGTGGGGAGTGACGCTGTCGCCGGGGTTCGCCCCGGGCATTCGCACCATCGACGGGATGCAGAACCTCGGCTCGCGCGTGCTCTTCCGCTCGTCGGTCGAGCTGGGGCTGCCGCTCTTCCCGAGCCTGCGCGGGCTGGTGAGCTTCGCGCACATCTCCAACGGCAAGCTGGCCAAGCCCAACCCGGGGATCGAGCTGCTCCTCTTCGGAGTCGAGCTCGATCTGGAGTGAGCCTCAGTCGAACTGGAGCTGGTCGAACGGCACCGGGACGGCGTTCCAGCTGGTTGCGCAGCCGCCGCCGGTGTTCGCGTAGGAGAGCTCGAAGACCACCTGGCGGTTCGCGTTCAGGCCGACGATGCGAGCGGTGGCAGCGTCGTCGGCCATCGCGTAGTTGACGAGGATCGAATCCCCGGCCTGATAGGCGCTGGAGCAGAACTGCGAGGAGAGCTCGGGCTGGTGATCGAAGCGCCAGACCTCGCGCGCCGTCCTCGCCATCGGGTCGATCTCGTACGCCGACACGAGGCTGGCGCTGAGCGCCTGTCCGGCGGGCGTGCCCGGGGGCTGGTTCAGGCTGGCGGTGCCGTCGTTGAACACCATCAGCAGCCCGTCGGAGGTGAGGGAGGTCGCGTGCTGCCCGATGGGGTAGTCGCCGCCGCCGACCAGGGTGAGCGCCTTCGCCCGCAGCGAGGGGAACTGGGCCCAGTACTTCGTCGGGTCGCCGAGGATCCAGATCGGCGTCCCGGTCGCGTAGTCGAGCTTGATGACGAAGTTCTCGCGGCTGGAGACGATGAGGCTGTCGTCACGCGGGTCGTAGGTCACGGCGTTGAGATGGAACCAGTCGACTCCGGGCCGCACGAAGAGCGACGGATCGTCGCCGGCGGCCGACATGTACGCCGACAGGAGCTCTCCGATCTTCCAGCCCGCGAGCACGGACCCCGTGGGGCTGATCTCCGCGACGGTGGCATCGACCTCGCCCTGCACGTCGAATTCGGCGAGCAGCCCGACCTTGCCGGGATCGATGTTGTGGGTGAAGTCGAGAACGCCCGGGTCGTCGAGCTGTGAGCCGGTGACCTCGCCGTCCAGCTCGAGGCGCGCGAGCTGGGTCGAGGTCATGCTTCCCGCGACGAAGCCGTTGTCGGTGAAGATGGTGGCCTGGGTTGGAGTGCTGGTGCCCACCCACCGCACCTCTCCGTCGGTATCGATGACCACCACCGAGGAGACGGCGGGCTTGAGGGCGATGAAGTCGAAGCCGAGCGAGCTCCCGGCGGCACGCGCCCGGATGGTGGTGGGATGGTCGTAGACGCCTCGCGCGTCGACGTAGGGATCGGTCGCGACGTGGACCACCAGATCCTGGTGAGAGCCGTCGGAGCCCTCGAGGTGGAGGTCGACCTGGTTCGCGGCGCCCGCGTAGAGGCCGAAGACCGGGACCTGGGCCGCAGTCTCACTGACCCAGCCACGCCGCTGGAGCGCGGCGAGCGAGAAGCGGGCGCTGACCGGCTTCGAGACGCTCCCGGGCTTCGGCTGGATGCTCCAGGAGACCGTCTCGAGGGTGGCGAGGCCCGGGCCGGTCAGCTCGAGGAAGCTGATGAACGGCGTGGGCCCTGGAGTCCCGCTCACCGTCACTCCGTTGCTGCCATCGGAGGAGACCTGGAAGGTCGACGAGCCACCGCAGGCGACGAGCACGGCAAGGAGGGGGCAGAGCAGCCGAGGGATCGGGATCACGCCCGGGCGGAACCCGCGCTTCCCCGGGGAGTTAAGCGTCTCTCGAGCCGGCAGCTCGGTGGCGGAAAGGCGCGAACGACACGCAACGTGCGACCGAAACGCAGTCGATCACCCTGGGGCCCGGAGAGCTCACTGGACCGCGGGGACGGTGAGCCCGGGCGCCGGAGCGTGGCGCGAGGAAACCGTGAGCAGGGAAGTACCGGCCGCGTGAAGCGCCGCGCCGAGCAACACGATGTCCTTGAGGAGGAAGCCCCCGGCGTCGCTCCCCGGCGCGAGCACCCCAGGTGTCGTGATCAGGAAGGACAAGGTGGTGAGGAAGGTCGCCGTCGCGATCAACCCGGCGATCACCCCGAACCTCGGCCACCAGGGACCCAGGGCGATTCCGACGCCCGCGAGGAGCTCGATGACTCCGATGAATACCGAGCTTCCTCTCACGCCCAGGACCGCCGGGAGCCAGTTCAGGAATGGCGAATGGGTGAGAAGAGGCTGGATTGCCTCCGCCTCGAACCGGAAGAACTTGAAGGCGCCGAAGAGGAGAAGAAGGAACGTGAGGCCATAGCGCAGGACACCCGCGCCCAGGTTCTGGAGCTTCCGTGCACGGATGTCATCGAGGGTGGTCGGGGCCATGTTTGCCGTCTCCTGGGCGGGTCTACGCGGGCTCGCAGGAGATGGTTACGACGTGCGACGAGTGGTGCCCCGGCGCCGTCGCTCGGAGGCAAGGGAGGAGCGACCCCGGCGTGACTCGAACACGCAACCCTCGGCTTAGAAGGCCGACGCTCTATCCAGTTGAGCTACGGGGCCAGGCTGACGTGGTCCTAAGCCGGCCTCGTGGCCGCCCGCAAGTTCCGGTCCGTCAGGCGGGGTCGCCGGCGATGACGGACTCGATCTCCTGGAGGCTCACGGGCTTGACCAGGTGCCGCGAGAAGCCGGCGCGAAACGCGGCTTCGCGATCGGCGTCCTGCCCGTAGCCGCTCACCGCCACCAGTCGCAGCGAGGGGTGCTCGGCCCGCAGGCGCTGAGCGAGCTCGAATCCGTCGATGACCGGAAGCCCGATGTCGAGGAGCGCCAGGTCCGGCACGCTCTCCCGCGCCAGCCGCAGGGCCTCGAGCCCGTCGTGCGCCACCCGGACCCGGTTGCCGAGCAGCTCCAGCACCTCCGCGATGCTCTCCGCGGCGTCCACATTGTCGTCCACCACCAGGATCCGGAGGCCCTTCCCGGAGGCGGCGCGTGCCGCGTCCTGCTGCGGGAACGGCCCTTCCGGCGGGGTGGTCTCGATCGCCACCGGGAGGCGGACGGTGAAGATAGTGCCCTTCCCCAGGCCGGGACTCTCCACCTCCACCCGCCCGCCGTGCAGCTCGGAGAGGCTCTTCACCAGCGCGAGTCCCAGCCCGAGACCACCCTTCGCCCGGTCGCGATCCTGCCGCCCCTGGAAGAAGGTCTCGAAGATCCGGGGCTGGAGAGCGGGCGCGATGCCCACGCCGTCGTCGCGGACCGACAGGGCGACTTCCCCCCCCTCGCGCCGGGCGACGACGGTGAGGTGACCTCCCGGGTCGGTGTACTTGGCGGCGTTGTGCAGCAGGTTGAAGAACACCTGCGCCAGCCGCGCCGGATCCGCGAGGACCCGGAGTCCGGTGCGATGAACCGAGAGCCGGAGGTAGTGCCCGCGCTCCTCGAGCATCGGGCTCACCTGCTCGACGGCGGCCGCCACCACCGAGGACAGCTCCACCACCTCGCGCTTGAGCTCGACCTTGCCCCGGGCGATCCGCGACACGTCCAGCAGGTCGTCCACCAGCCGGGCCAGGTGGCGTACTTGCCGCTCGAGGATCCCGCGCTCACGCTCCAGGAGGTCCGGAGCCCGGAGCTCCATCAGCTCGAGGGCGGTCTGCATCGGCGAGAGCGGGTTGCGCAGCTCGTGTCCCAGCATGGCCATGAACTCGTCCTTTGCGCGGTCGAGCGCGACCAGCGACTCTGTCCGCAGCTTCTCTTCCTCGAAGGCGCGGGCGGTCTCGAGCGAAGACGCGAAGGCCGCGGCGACCAGCTCGACGAACGTCCGGTACGACTCGTCGAAGGGGAGCATCGGGCTACGGCCGAGCACCAGGAGCCCGCTCAGGCCTGACCCGCTCTTCCCGATGGGCAGCACCCAGCCGCGCGAACCGGCACCGTCACCCGTCGGGGAGGGCAGCTCCTCCGCACCGCGGCTCCGGCGCATCCGGTCGGCAGCCCCGGAGAGAACCGACGCGAGCGCATCGACCTCGGGCCGCTCCAGACCAACCGACACCGGAAGCGGCCCTCCGTCGCCGAGCGCCTGATAGAGCGCCCAGGGCACGTCGGCCGCGGCCTCGCGGAGCGTCTCCATCGACATCGCCAGCGCGTCCGCCTCGGTGCGCCCCACCGAGGCGATCTCCGCGAGCCGGCGGAGCACCCGGGTCCGGCGGGCGGCGACCACCTGGGAGGTGGTCTCCACCACCGAGCAAAAGACTCCGCCGACACCTCCCGCCTCGTCGCGGATCGGGCTGTAGGAGAAGGTGAAGTAGCACTCCTCCGGAAAGCCCTTGCGCTCCAGGGGGAGCATGAGGTCCTCGGAGAAGGTGGACTCGCCACGGGAGAGCACCGCGTCGAGCATTGGCCCGATGACGTGCCAGATCTCCGGCCAGCACTCGCGCCCGGGCTGCCCCAGCGACGCCGGATGCTTGGCGCCGATGAGCTGCCGGTAGGCGTCGTTGTAGAGCATCAGCAGATCTCGGCCCCACCACACGAGCACCGGCATTCGCGAGTTGAGGCAGATGCTCACCGACGTGCGCAGGCTCTGAGGCCACTGCCCCGCGTCCCCGAGCGGGGTGGCAGCCCAGTCCTTGCGCCGCATGTCGGCCCCGAGCTCGCCGCCTCCGACGAGGAAGTCGAGCGAGGCATCCGGACGTTGTCGAAGCAACTGGCTTGCGGTCATGGGCGGCGCGTTCGGCCGAGACGCTCCGGACGGATGGGCGCGACACATTCTCACGCCGTGAACGGCCCGCCCGGTGCCGGCGGGAACGGGCGTTCACCAGAGAACGAGGGCGGAGCTCAGGCCGGTCCGGGTGGCGATGAGGTCAGTCGATCCGCTCCACGTCCGGGAGCCGCCAGGTCTTCTCGAAGAAGGCCTTCTCCGGTCCGTAGACCCGGAAGAGGAGCTCGAACTTCCCCGAGGGGCTGGTGGGGATCCAGTTCGCCTCCTTCCCGGTAGGAGCCTTCGGACCGAAGAACACGTCCACCGTTCCGTCGGCGTTCTTGGCTGCCGTGTGCGACGCGCGGCTCGAGTAGGGAAGGTTCCGGATGAGCGTGTGCGTCGTGCGATCGTAGACCGTGACCGACCAGTAGCGCTTCACCGGGACGTCCGCCGGGACCCTCAACCGGTAGGTCCGTGCCCCGTCGAGCTCCTGGCCGGACCGGTCGCGGTTGGCGATCAGGTAGAACTGGGCGGTCCCCAGCCGCTTGATGCCGGTGAAGCCGATCGTGTAGGTGAGCCCGCGCGCGTCGACGGGATAGCTGTCGGGGCTGGCATAGCCCCCCTGCGTCGCCTCGACGAAGGCCGGGATCGCGGGCGGCCCCCAGTGGCTTCCCGGATAGAACGGGGCGAACCCGGGGCTGTAGAGCTGCTCCAGCCAGAGCAGGGCGTCGACGGCGCCGGCGCTCAGCAGGGCCTGCGTCCGGGTGTCGGGCTGGAAGGGCTTGCCCTTCTCGATGCCCAGGGACCGGAGCTGGTCGATCATCACCCGGTCGCGCTGCAGCCACGGCTCCCGCTGAATCACCCGATCGAGCGTCTGGAAGAATCGCAGGTCGTGAGGAATGGTCGAGTCGACGACGACGTCCGCGAGGTCCTTGAACTGCGTGGGCGGCGGATGCGTCGCTTGCTTGAGCGGGTAGATCTTCAGGCGCTTGCCGTAGGCGACCGCCGCGGTCACGTCCGCCTCCGAGTGGCTCGCCAGACTGGAGCGCATCAGCACGAAGCCGCTGTAGGTGTCCGAGCGAAGGGGGATGTATCCCGCAGGAGGCTTCCTCGTGTACCCGGGCGGAAGGATGAGGTACTTGCCGCCCTTCCCCTTGTCGGCGCCCTCCGGGCCGGCGTCCTCGAGGGGCATCTGCCAGGCGTTGACGATGTTCCCGGCGAACGAGCCTCCGACCGCGGGCGGTACCTCGATCACCAGCGGGCCGGCGTCCTTCGTACTGTAGAAGGACATGAAGTAGATGGAATCGGGGTTGGGCGTGAGGGTCTGGTTCTTCCAGTCCGCGGGGCGGGACCAGTAGACGAACTGGTTGATCTCGCCGCCGGCCTTGACCGCCTCCAGCGCCATCAGCTCGGCGTTGACCGCCGGCATGCCCCAGATGACGGCCTCGACGGCGCGGCTCTGGACCAGCCGGTCCTCGACCTGGGCCGAGGTCGGGACGGCCGCGGTCCCGCCGTCGGACGCCGCGGCCGGCCAGGTCAGGAGTGCGACGACGGCGAGGCTCCACCTCGGCCCGGGCATTTCCATCGAAGACCCCCTCGACGTGCTTCGTGGAACGGCGGACCTCCGGCCTCGGAAGGCGCCGGAGGCTCCAAGTCGGGGCGAGAGGATTTGAACCTCCGACCCCCTGCGCCCAAGGCAGGTGCGCTACCAGGCTGCGCTACGCCCCGAATCGGTCGCGACAGAGAACACGAGGATCCGGACGCGGTCAAGCTGCCGTCACTCGACTGTGCTGGCGAGCCGTGCTCCGGATGCGAGACCCTTTCCCCGTGATCCGCGACGCGACCGAGGCCGATCTCCCGGCGATCCTTGCCATCTACAACGACGTGCTCGCGAGCTCGACCGCCATCTTCTCCGAGCACCCGACGACGCTCGACGACCGCCGGCAGTGGTTTCACTCCCGCCGCGAGGCCGGCTATCCGCTGCTGGTCGCCGCGGACGACTCCGGGGTACTGGGGTTCGCGAGCTTCGGGGACTTCCGGAGCTGGCCGGGGTACCGGCACACGGTCGAGCACAGCGTGCACGTGCGGACGGACGCCCGGAACCGTGGCGTGGGAGGCGCGCTGATGGGTGTCCTGCTGCAGAGAGCGGCCGAGCTCGGCAAGCACGTGATGGTCGCCGGGGTGGATGCCCGGAACCTGGGCTCGATCCGGCTCCACGAGCGGCTCGGGTTTCGCCAGGCGGGGACGCTCCACCAGGTGGGCAGCAAGTTCGGCCGCTGGCTCGACCTCACCTTCCTCGAGCGACGGCTCGACGATCGGCCCGCACCGCCGGTGCCGTGACCGTCGTCGCGCAGCCGGTGTGCCCACCGGGGCGTGGCTCCGGCGCCAGCGACCCGCTTAAAAGATGCGCATGGGAGTGCCCCGCGACCGGATCCGCGTCATCCCCCGCCGCGCGTTCACCGACCAGCTGCTGGCCGAGCTTCACGCCTTCTCGCAGCGGATCCTCCCAGAGGAGCTGGCGCACTTCCGCGTCCACGCCGAGACCAACGAGGTGGTGCACGTCTTCGAGCGCGGCGGTGCCATGGTGGGCTACCAGTTCTGGCGGACTGCCCCGATGGACTTGCCAGGCGCCCGGGTGATCCTCGGAGGCAAGCTCCGGGTGCTGCCCGAGCACCGAGGCCGGGCGCTGCACCTCCGGTCGGGGCTTCGGTTCTTCCTCGGGTGCAAGCTTCGCCACCCGCGCACGCGATACTACCGCCTGGCAGTGGCGAGCCTGTTCGGCTTCGTCTCCATCACCTCGGCGCTGGCGGAGTACCGGATCCTCGATCCACGACCAACCAGCGGGGACGCCGAGGGCGAGGCGATCCGGGCCGCATTCGCCCGGCTGGCCGCGGAGAGCGACTTCCGGCTGGACCCGGAGACGGGTCTGATCTTCGTCGACATCGGAATTGCCCCGGAGACGTTGACCCAGTTTCCCGCGGGCTACCTCGATCGGCCGGAGGCCCGGGCCTACGTCCAGGTCAACCCTGGCTGGCGGGAGAACCGCTCGGACGTGGCGTTCTGGTTCCGGTTCACACCCCGGAACCTCCTGGCGCTGGTCCGGAAGATCCGGCGTTCGCGAAGCCGCTCGGTGCGGAAGGGCGGGCCAGGCTCAGGTTCTCTCGCGCGACGGGCGCCAGGGGGCATCCAGCAGGGAGCGTGACACGGTCGTCTCGGGGAGCACGGCCAGCTGGGCCTTCAGGACCCGGACCTCGTCCTCGAGCTCCGAGAGCCGGCGGAGCAGCTGGGGATCGGTCGCAGGCTTCGCGGCGCGGTACTCGAGGAGCGCGCGCATCGTGGGCTTCACCCCGATCCTCCAGGCGATGGCGGCGGTGATGAGCAGGGTGGAGGCGCCGATGAACAGGGCGGCCACCATCTGGGCGACTTCGGTCGGGTCGAAAGGCATGCCGGGCTCCAGGGAGTGCGTCCTGGAGACTCTACGGTCCTCGTCTCCGGTGATTTCGGGGCGCCGGGGCGAGATTCAGAACTCGTAGGCGGTGGCGAGGAAGACGAAGACACCGTACTCGGTGGCGTCCGTCCGGGCCAGGAGCGAGAAGTCCAGGTTGCGGGGGATGACGTCGGTCCCCTTCCCCCACCATCCGGTGAGGCCGACGTCGGTGCGCACGTGCTCGCTGTGGAACCCACCGGCGAGGGTGAGGCCGTAGTGGTTCACGTGCGAGGTGTTGTCCACGTTCACGCTCAGCGGGTCGCTGGAGGCGAAGTCGGTGAAGGCGCCGGCCCGGATCGAGAACGCGCTGCCGAGGAGGACCTCTCCCCCGAGGGCGACGTTCACCACCGCGTTCCGGACGACGATGCGGTCCAGCCCGTCGGAGGCCCGGTCCGGATCGTCATGGATGTGTCGCGGGCCGAGGAAGATGAGGTCGGCGGATACGGTCCACCGGCCGGCGTCCCAGGCCACGCCGGCCTGCGCGCGCATCGGGAGCGAGGGAGTCGCGGTGAGGTCGTCGGCTTGCCTGGCGGCGCCTGCCGCGCTGACACCGTCCGAGGCGCCGATCCGGACGAAGGAGGTCCGTGAGCCACCTCCCCACTCGGGGCTGAAGATCGAGACTCCGAGGCGGAGGTGGTCCGTCGCGTCCCATCTCACGCCGGCGGAGCCGACGAACCCGACGGTGCTGAGGTCGTCGCGGGCGGAGAGGACGACGAACTGGGTCCCGCCCGGCTCGATGAAGGTCAGGTCGAGGTAGTACCGCGTGCTCCCGATGAGCGCGTAGCCGCCGACGCCGATGCCCACCCTTCCCAGGCGGATGGCGTACCCGCCGCCGATCCAGAGGGTCTGGTTGTACCGCTGGGAGAAGTACGCGTTGGCCTTGTCGCCGAGCGAGTCCCGGTCGTCGGTGTTGAGGCCATCGGGGATGAAGACGGAGAAGAAGAGGGTGTGGCGGGAGACTCCCGTTTCCGGATCGAGCTCCCCCAGCTTCTTGATGCCGGCGGTGGCGACCGGGAAGACCTGCAGGTCGCGGTAGACGAAGTCGTGACCGTCGCCGAGCGCGTCCTTCACGGTTCCGCCCACGACCCCGTAGGCGTTGAGCGAGAAGGACAGCGAGGAGGAGCGGGTGAACGCGAGGCCGCCGGGATTGTGGTAGCCGCCGGAGCCGTCATCGGAGAGCGCGGTGAAGGCGCCTCCCATCCCCGCGGCGCGGCCCCCGACGATGTAGGGCTTGTAGTTCGACTCGATGCCCTGCGCCCTCGCCACGCCCGCGGCGAGCACCACGAGCACCGCGCACACCTGCCTCGCCGTCATGCTGTCCCCTCCCGCGTGCCGCGAGCCTATGGGGTCTTCGGGCGGGGCGAGCATCTCCGCGTGAGCCGCTCAGACACTCCCCAACAGCGGATGCGGTTCACGACCGGTCTTCGGGCAGAGCCCACGACCAGCCCTCGAGAACGGGCCTACGACTGGACCTCGTGCATCGGCCTACGACTGGACCTCGAGCACCGGCTTACGCCTGGACCTCGAGCACCCCCTACGACTGGCCCATCGTCACAAGCCCACAATCAGCCCTCGAGCACCGGCCTACGAGGGGCCCCAGGCCCCGATACCTCGATCGGAGGACGCGGCGGCTCCTCGTTCCAGTGAAACGGAGAGCACGAACCTGCCGAGCACCGTTCCCGCCCGTCCACCGCACTCGCCGGAGCTCCCGGATCGCGCTCCGAGGAGATGGAATGCCAGTGAAAATGGAGAACGAAAATTCGGGGGGCGAGATCGGCTGAGGCGCACACTGCGTCCAAGTTGAAGCGACTCGCTTCATCTCCGACTGAGGGTGAACACGCTTCACGCATTTTCCGTGAGTTGGAGGCCTGGAAAGCGCACACCCAGTTGAATTCGCGGAGCAGCCCGGAGGCGTTGTCCGAGCCGTACAGGCCCGCGCCAGCGGTACACGGGCACGGAACCCGCAGTGGCGCGGTCCGATGCCGCCGATGCTTCGCCTTCCGGGGCGTGTGGATCCTCGCTGGTCCGAGGTTCCGGACTTCTGCGTCTGCACCGCGCTGCGGATGCTGAGCCGGTATGCAAGCCGCCAGCTCGACCGGATGCTGGAAGGACATGGTCTCGCGCTGACGGAATTTCAGCTGATGCTGGTCCTGTGGATGGAAGGTTCTGCGCGGACGGTGGCGCTGGCGCGACGCCTCCGGCTCGACCCGGGTCCGACGGGGCATTCGCTGGCACGGCTCGAGGAGCGAGGGGTGGTCAACCGGAAACTGCGCTGGCGGTTCTCAGAGTGGGAGCTCGAGTCTTCGGCAGTGAAGCATTTCGAGGTGCTCGAGCCCCTCTGGCAGGACGTGGACCGAACGTTGCGCGCCAAGCTCGGGGGGGTCTGGTCTCCGCGATCGTCCGCGGGGTCGACCGCATTCCGGCGTGGCTTCCGCGAGAGAGACGCGGCTGGTTCGACTGAGATCTCTGCCGCCACCACCGGCGCGGGGCAAGAAGTCACGGACCTTGGACGTGCGTTTCCGCACGGGGACCGGTTCGACGAAGCGCGTGAACGGAGCGTTCCGGTCCCGCGCAGGCCATGCGGAACGGCCGCAGCTCACGGACCATGAGGCGACGCCGTTCCCATGGGCCCATCTCACGGAGTCCCTGCTCGTCGAGGGCCGTCCGGAACGCCGCTCCTACTCGCTCCTCTCTGACACGGCGTCCCCTCCGGCGGAGCCCACCCGCGAGATTGCGCAGTCGTGATCACGACCCGCCCGGAGGGCCGATCCCTTCACCCGCCGCGCACGGCCAGCGCTCCCAGCAGCGGCTCGAGCGCATCCAGCGCCCGCGCCCGATGGGAGACCCTTCCCTTCTCCTCCAGCGACAGCTCGGCCATCGTCCTGCCCAGCCCGGGCACCAGAAACACCGGGTCGTACCCGAAGCCTCCGTCTCCCCGCGGGGCGCGGAGAATCGTCCCGGGGCATTCCCCCGGGACCACCTGCACCTCCCCCTCCGGCGAGGCGAGCGCGAGCACGCAGCGAAACGCGGCTCCGCGCGCGCCGTCAGGCACCCGGTCCATCGCGTCGAGGAGCGCCCGGACCCGGTCCGCGTCGCTCCCGGGGGCGTACCGGGCCGAGCGCACTCCCGGAGTCCCTCCCAGCGCGTCCACGAACAGCCCCGAGTCGTCCGCCACCGTCCACAGCCGCGCCCCCCGGGCACCGGCCAGCGCCTTGAGCCGGGCATTGCCCTCCAGCGTGTCGTCGGTCTCCTCCACCTCGGGCATCGGCGCGACGTCGTCCAGCGACAGGACCTCCAGCCCGCGCACCCGTGAGCGCAGCTCCCGCAGCTTCCCTGCGTTTCGCGTGGCGAGGAGCAGCTTCATCCGCCGAGCGCGCGCTTCTGCGCCTCGACCAGTCGCGCCACGCCCGCCAGGCCCGCATCGACCAGGGCGTCCAGCTCCTTGCGCGCGAAGGACCCCTTCTCCGCGGTGCCCTGCACCTCGACCAGCTTGCCCTCGGCGGTGGCGATGATGTTCATGTCCACCTCGGCGGCGCTGTCCTCCTCGTAGTCGAGGTCGGTCACCACCGTGCCCTTGACGATGCCGACGGAGATCGCGGCCACGGGCACCAACCGGGGAAGGGCGGAGAGCGCCTTCTTGCCGTGGAGGGTCTTCAGCGCCTGCGCCAGCGCCACGTAGGCCGCGGTGATGGAAGCGCAGCGCGTGCCACCGTCGGCCTCGATGACGTCGCAATCCAGGGTGAACGTCCGCGTGCCCAGCTGCCCCAGGTCCACCGATGCCCGGAGAGCCCGGCCGATGAGCCGCTGGATCTCCTGCGTCCGGCCGCTCTGCTTGCCCTTCGCCGCCTCGCGCGCGGTCCGGGTGTTGGTGCTGCGGGGGAGCATCCCGTACTCGGCGGTCACCCAGCCGCTGCCCTTCCCGAGCAGATGGGGCGGCACGCGCTCCTCGACGGAACAGGTGACGCGCACCCAGGTGTGGCCGATGCGGAGCTCCGCCGAGCCCTCGGCGTGGCGGGACACCCCCGGGGTGATGGTGAGCGGACGGAGATCGAGCGGGCCTCGTTCGAAGGAGCGCATGGACGAGGCCCCCCGTATCAGGGTGGCGTCGTGGAGGCCACCGGACGTCGGTCCCGGGCGGCGGTCTGCGCCAGGAAGGCCACCACCCCGTCGGCGATGGCCTGGGCGATGCGGTCCCGGTACTCGGGGCGGGCGAGCTTCCGGCTCTCCTCGGGGTGGGAGATGAAGCCGAACTCCACCAGCACCGCGGGCGCGTCCACGCCGGTCAGCACGTAGAACGGCGCCTGCTGCACCCCGTGGTCGCTGCCCCCGGAGGCGGGTACCAGCCGCGAGTGGATCGCGTAGGCCAGCCGCGCGCTGTCGGCGTGCGCCTCGCTCCGCCGGAGGTCGGAGAGGATGAAGGAGAGCGTGTCGGTGGGCTCGGGCGCGCCCGCCCCGGCCAGGTCCGCGTTCTCGGTCTCCGCTACCCGACGCGCATCCTCACCCGAGGCGCTGGCAGACAGGAAGAAGGTCTGGACGCCCTCGAGCTTCGCCCGCAGGCGGCGGGTGGGCATCGAGTTCAGGTGCAGGGAGACGAAGAGGTCTGGACGCGCCTTGTTGGCGAAGGTGACCCGATCGGCGAGCGCGAGCAGCACGTCCTGCTCGCGGGTCAGCGTGGCGTCGACGCCGGCGTGCTCGAGCGCCACCTTCAGCCGGCGCGCCACGTCGAGGGACACGGTCTTCTCCAGCTGGCCGTCCGGGCTGATGGCGCCTTCCTGCGCGCCTCCGTGGCCCGGATCGACCACCACCCGCGCTCGAGGAGCCGGAGGAGCCGCGGCGAGGAGCGCAGAGCAAAAAAAAGCCAGGGCGGAGGACATCCGCCCCGGCATGTTAGCGGGAGTCCCCGCGACGGCCTACTTCACCTCGACGGTCTTCCCGTCCGGACCGGTCTTCTCGTGCTTCACCACGTTCCCGGAGGCGTCCCGCTCGGTCGTCTCCTTGGAGTCGAGCTTGGTGTCGCCCGCGGTGCCCGGAGCGTCGTGCTTCGCCTTCTTCTCCACCTTGGTGGTGGTCCCGCCCATGGAGTTCTTGTCGACGTCCTTGGTGTAGGTGCTCGTGTCCTTGGTGGAGTTCATCGTCCCACCCGGATCGCTCTTCGACTTCTTCTCGGTCTTCACCGAGCCAGTTCCGTCCGCGTTGTGCTTGACGGTCGTCTTGCTCTCGGACGTCTTGGTGTCGTCAGCGCGCGCGGCGCCGGTGAGGGCCAGGGCCATCGCCGCGGTCATCCCGATCATCAGTCTCTTCATTTCACAGCCTCCTTGTTGCAGGAAAAGCTGTTCATCGCTCGCCGGGACGCAAGCTGCCGTTCACCCTGCACGAAAAAATGCCAGGGCGGACCCGTCCGCCCCGGCAAGTGATTCCGACCAGCAATGTGCGACCGACGAGCTACTTCGTGGAAGGAGTCTTCGCGTCGTCGGGCTTGGTGGTGTTCTTCTCGGTGGTCGTCTTCTTCTCGGTCTTGGTGGTCGAGCCGCTCCCACCCATTCCGGTGTCCGTGCTCGAGGGGGCGGTGTCCTTGTCCTTCGTCGCGTCGGAGCTCTTCTGCGTCGTGCTCTTGCTCTCCGTCGTCTTCGTATCGTCAGCTCGCGCCGTCCCGACGAACACGAGCGCCAGTGCCGCAGTGAGTCCGATGATCAGCCGTTTCATAGGCATCCTCCTTGGTGCTTCGGAGGTCGAAACTGGTCATCGCTCGTCGGAGCGCAAGGTGGCATTTTTACTCCACGTCGATCCCTGGCCGCCCTCGGCGAAGTTCTCCAATGATCGCGGCATCCACTCGCGCCCGTGCGAGCGCTCGCTCGGCTCTCCGAGCAGCGTCGCGCGGGATCGCCGCGAGCAGCCCGCCGTTGGTCTGGGCGTCGGCGAGCACCCAGCGGATCGGATCGGGGAGGCCGTCGGGGAAGCGGACCTGCGCGCCGAAGTGCTCCAGGTTCGCCGTGGTCCCGCCGGGGATCACGCCCTCCTCCGCCAGCGCCGGGACGCCGGCGAGGATCGGCACCTGCTCGAGGAAGAGTCGCGCCCGCAGCCTCGCCCCGAGCGCCATCTCGGCGAGGTGGCCGAGCAGCCCGAAGCCGGTCACGTCCGTCAGCGCGTGCACCGGGAACTTGCCCGAGGCGAACACCTCGCCCGCGTCGCGGTTGAGTCGGGACATCAGCTCCACCACGCTCGCCTCCAGCTCCGCCGAGGCGATGCCCCGCTTGATGGCGGTGGTCGCGATGCCCGAGCCGAGCGGCTTGGTGAGGAAGAGCACGTCGCCCGCGCGGCCGCCGGCGTTGGTGAGGATGCGCCGCGGGTGCACCACCCCCGTCACCGCCATCCCGTACTTCGGCTCGGGGTCATCGACCGAGTGGCCGCCGAGGATGGGGATGCCCGCCTCGTCGGCCTTGCTCTGCCCGCCCTCGAGGATGCGCCCCAGCGTCTCCACCGGGAGCGCCTGGGTGGGAAAGGCGACGAGGTTCAGCGCGAAGAGCGGGCGGGCGCCCATGGCCCACACGTCCGAGAGGGCGTTGGCCGCGGCGATCTGCCCGTAGGCGAACGGGTCGTCCACCACCGGGGGAAAGAAGTCCACGGTGGAGACCACCGCCTCGCGGGCGTTCAGACGGTACACCGCGGCGTCGTCGGCGGTGGCGAAGCCCACCAGCGCCCGCGGGTCCTTCCTGGTCTTCAAGCGGCGCAGGACCTGCGCCAGTTGCGCCGGTCGGAGCTTGGCGGCTCAACCGGCGCAGTGACTGAACTGGGTCAGTCGCCGCGGCGTCTCTGGGCTCATGGGTGCTCTTCTGCCCGGGAATCAGCCGGCGCGCACGTAATCCTTGCGGATCAGCTCGATGATCGCCTCGGCGATGGTCACATCGTCGGCTTCCGAGTGGTCCATCACTGCCCGGAGCGTCCCGTGGTTGTGCACCAGTTGCAGCAAGTCCTGCTGCTCCGGGGTGAGGTCCCGGAGCCGGGGAACCAGGGGCCGTCGGACGGTCAGCGGGGACTCGTCCGGTGGAAGCTGGGCCTCGATGCGCTTGAACTCGTCGAGGAGCCGGAGCGCGTCCATCAGCAGCGCCTCGGTGGAGCGGTCCAGCTCCACCATGAACTCTTGACCGTCGGGCGGCTGCAGCTCGAAGTCGCCCTCTTCCCAGGTGATGATCCGGTTGAAGCTCTTCTGCGGACCGAGCGCGTGGTCGCCGTCCACCACCGCGTAGTAGACGCGGCCCTGACGCAGGTAGATGCGTCCCTCGTGGGCACCGGTCACGACCAGCACCCCGTTCTTCTTCGAGGTGTGGAACAGCTGGAGCAGGTCCGGGAGGGGGATGTCCTCGATCTTCCCGGTCATCGACGAGGTCTTGTTGGTCTTCGACGCCTGGGCCTGCGCAGCCTCCTCCAGCCGCTCGCGCATCTCGGCATCCGAGAGCTCGGCGGAGGCACCGGCCTCACGCTGGACCAGCTTGAGGATGGAGGTCCCGATGAGGATCCGGTCTCCCTCCTTGAGGCGAGCCTGCCGGATCTTCTCCCCGTTCACGAAGGTGCCGTTGGTGCTTCCCAGGTCCTCGATCAGCACCTTGCCCGGGCCGACGGTGATCTTCGCGTGCTTCCGGCTGACCATGTCCTCCACCAGGACCATGTCCAGCTCGCTGGAGCGCCCGATGGTGACCTGACGGTTCATCTTCAGGGGGAACTCGCCCCCCTGGTACTTGCCGGAGATGAACCGGAGGGCCCAGGCCGTGTCGGTGCTCGACGCTGCCATCGTCGTCAGATCACCCTACAGCAGCCCCCCGGCGAAGACGAAACTTCCAGCATCTCCGGATGCGACGAGGCGCAGGCGTCCCGTCCTGGGCTCCGGATCCCTGGAGGAGGAGCTGAGGACTGCTTCCTCCGTGACCAGCACCTCCCCCCGCTCTGAACGGAGATACCAGGCGCGTGGCTCCCACCGGTGCCCCGGAAGGCGCAGCAGGGAGTCGATCCGCGCATCCCCCAGCACCCGCTCCCGGTCCGCGGGGATGACCAGCGCGTCCAGGCTCCCCGCCGCGCTCCCGGAGAGCTGCGCCGCCCGCTCCCAGAGGACGGAGAGCGACGCGGCCAGGGCAGGCGCCAGCGGCCCGTCCAGCTCCCATCGCCCGGCGCGCCGCCGGAACCGCACCCGCTCTCGCCCCAGCGAGGACACCTCCACCCCGCCGCAGGTCCCGGAGGTATCGAGCGTGGCGACTGCCGAGGCCTGCTCACCGTCCACGGTGATGCTGAACCGGTCGAAGCGCAGGTCCCGGGGCTCGAAGGGAGGAGCTCCGGGAACGGGGATGGGGGCGCGGGCGAGCTCCGCGGCGCGGAAGGCGGCGATCAGCTCCGGCTCGGGGCCTCCCGCGGCGCCGAGCATCCGCGGGAGCAGGGCCCAGACCGCGCCCAGCAGGAGGCAGAGACCGACGAAGACCGCCGTCGCGCGCGCGCCGCTGCGCCCGGCGGTCACGAGCCGAGCATCTTCTGCGCCCTCTCCGCGGCAGGCGTGCCGGGGAGGCGGGTGATGACCCTCTGGAGCGCGTCGCGCGCCTTCGTCTGGTCCTTGAGGCGGGAGTACAGGTCGTGCAGCCGGAAGAGGTACCGGTCATCATCCGGTCCCGGGTACTTCTGGACGACCGTCTCCAGCCGCTGGGCGGCGGCGACCCAGCGGTCGCGCTTCTCGTAGAAATCGGCCACGTAGACCTCGTGGCGGACGAGGCGGTCGCGGATGTCCGCCTGCTTCTTCCGCGCGTCCTCCATGTACTGTGACTGGGGATAGGTCTTGGTGAAGTCGCTGAGCGACTCCCAGGCGGCGCGAACCTGTGTCTGGTCCTTCTCGCTGGAGGGAGGAAGCATGAACCAGTCGCTGGGAATGTCCCGGTAGTGCGCGAGGGCAGCGCGGTATGCGGCGTAGTCCACCTTGGGATGGGTGGGGTGCAGCTTCACGAACCCGGTGTAGCGGTCGGCGGCCTCGGTCCACATCTCGCGCTCGAAGGACACGTCGGCCAGCCGCAGCTCGGCCTGGCGGGACGCCTCGAGGAAGGGGAACTTGGTCTTGACGTACTCGAAGTACTTCTCGGCGAGCTGGTACTGGGAGCTGTCCAGGGCCTCGTCACCGCGCTTGAGGTTGGTGCTCGCCTCGCTGGCGTAGTCCGGCTCGCCGAAGTCGCCGTTGTTGGAGAACAGTCCGCAGCCCGGGACGAGAACGAGGGCAGCCAGCGGAAGCAGGCGGTGGAGGCGCATCGAGGGTCGAACACCCTACCCTCCTTCGTCCATCCCTTCCACCCCGGGAAGCAGCTCCCGGACCAGGGCGAGGTCGAACCCGCGGGCCAGGAGCCGGCGCGCCAGTCGTCGGGGCGGGACGCCCGCGACGACGAGCTGTGAGGCGGCGGCGCGGGCGGTCCAGCCCTCCTCGCGGATGGCCTCGGCGAGCGCCTCCTCCGCCAGCGCCGGCGGGTAGCCCTGCTGCACGAGTCGGGTGAGCATCGCGTCCCGGGCCCGGCCACCGCGGAGGACGAGCGCGCGGGCACGGGCACGCGCCGAGCGGCGATCGTCGAGGGCGCCGAGCTCGATCGCCGCCCGAAGCTCGGCCTCTATCTCTTCTTCGGGCAGTCCGGCACGACGCAGCGCTTCCCGCAGCACAGCGGTGGACACCTCGCGGCGAGCGAGCGTGCGGAGCGCCCGAAGACCCGATTCCCCGGCGGCTCCAGCGGTGTTACGCCTCATGATGCATGCACCCCGCCCTGGGACGGTACATGGATTTTCAGACCGCGTGGGGCGTCTGGCAGCGCCGGAACGGTTGCGCGCCCGACGAGCCGACCGATGAGGCCTTCATCACGGCGGCGCGCTCGCGGCCAGATCTGTGGTCGGCGGTGGAGCGGGCCTGCGGCAAGGCGCATCCGCCGGAGGATGCGCAGAACGCGCTGCTGGTCCTCGCGGCGCGGACCGCGAGCACCGTGCTCGGGGACGACGAGCGGATCGCCGGGCCCCTGGAGCGGGCCCGCGGGGCGCTGGAGGCCGAGGGCGCCACGTCCGAGCAGGTCGAGGCGCTGGTCGGCGCGGTGCTGCTGGAGGAGGCCTTCGGCGACGATCTCCCCGCGGACGGATTCGACGCCCCGTTCGTCGCAGAATCGCTGGACACGCTGGCCCAGCTGGCGACGCTGACCGCGCACCGGGTGACCGCGCTGGAGCTCGCCTTCGCCGGCGGTCCGGACGGCGCCGAGCGGCGCAACCGGCGGATCGCCGCCCAGACCCTCTGCGGCGTCGCCTGGTCGGAGGGACCGGATCTGATCTCTCGCGAGCACCTCGAAGCGGCTGCCGCCCGGCTCGAGCCGGAGCAGCGGATGGCTCTGGCCGAGTTCGTGGACCACCTCGCGGAGATGCGGCTCATCGGACCGCGGCGCCGGGCACGGCTGCGACGGGCGCTCGCCGAGCTTGTCTGACCCGCGCGGGTTCTCCGCTCCGGAGAGTCGAGGTGCCGGCGCCTCGACTCTCGCGGCGGTTCATGTTCCCGGTCGCACCGCTTCTCGCGGCGGCCTTGCTCCGTGGTGCGCTTCCTCGCGCACTGGCCGCCGTTCGGCGAGCTCGCCCGCGCTCAGAACCGCTCGATGTGGAAGTCGTCGTCCGCGGACGGGAGCGCCGTCGAGCCGCCGGCGGCGGGCTTCTGGGCCGGAGCGGCGCCGGGGCGCGGGGCGTTGGGATTGATCTTGCCCAGCGGCGTGCCCGGGCCCTGCGCGGCCGGCCGGGGCGCACCCGCGGCGGGACCAGAGGCCGGCGCTGACGGAGTGCCGCGCTGGGCGAAGGCCACGCTACCGGGCGCGGAGTTCCCGTCCGACGCCCCACCCTCGAAGTCGTCCCAGCGGGCGTCGCTGGTGGCGCTGATGCCGCTGAAGCGGAGGGCGAAGTCGTCGGGGTTCGACGCCTGCCGGTGCGCCTCCTCGTAGGTGATGATGTTCTGCCGCACGAGGCTCATCAGCGACTGGTCGAAGGTCTGTGTGCCGTAGCTCTGATGCCCCTGGGCGATCGCGTCGGAGATCTCCTTGGTCCGGTCCTTGTCCTCGATCAGCTCGCGGACCCGGGCGGTGTTCTTCATCACCTCGACCGCCGCCACGCGGCCCTTGCCGTCGGCGCGGGGCACCAGGCGCTGGGAGATGACCGCCTTGAGAACGCTGGCGAGCTGCAGCCGCACCTGCTTCTGCTGGTAGGGAGGGAAGACCGAGACGATGCGGTTGATGGTCTCCGTGGCATCCAGGGTGTGGAGCGTGGACATGACCAGGTGACCGGTCTCGGCCGCAGTCAGCGCGGTCTCGATGGTTTCCAGGTCTCGCATTTCGCCGACCAGGATGACGTCGGGGTCCTGGCGGAGCGCGCTCTTCAGCGCCTGGCTGAAGGAGATGGTATCCACCCCGACCTCTCGCTGATTCACGATCGACCGCTTGTCGCGGATGAGGAACTCGATCGGATCCTCGATGGTCATGATGTGGTCGGTCTCGTTGGCGTTGATGTGATCGATCATCGCCGCGAGCGTGGTGCTCTTGCCCGAGCCGGTGGTCCCGGTGACCAGGATGAGGCCGCGCTCCTCGAGCGCGATGGACTCCAGCACCGGAGGCAGGAGGAGGTCGCGGACGGTCATCACCTTGAAGGGGATGACGCGGAGCACGGCGCCGAGGGTGCCGCGCTGCTGGAAGACGTTCACGCGGAAGCGCCCGAGCCCGGGAACGCCGTAGGCCAGGTCCACCTCGTTGGAGTTCTTGAACTTGTCCCGCTGGTACTCGTTCATGATCCCGAAGGCCATGCGCGCCACCTCCTCGGGAGGGAGGCGCTTGCCGTCCTTCAGCGGGACCAGCGAGCCGTCGACCCGGAACATCGGGGGGAGACCGGCCTTGAGGTGGATGTCGCTCGCGCCACCGCGCAGCGCAACCTGGAGGATCTCGTTGAGTTCCACTGCCCCGGGAGCCTAGCACCCGACCCGGCGACCCCGGCTGTACGGGCCTGAACTACATGCCTGAACGGGCGCTGCTGCAGCAGCGTCGCTCAAGACGAGGCCGGCCGGCGCGGAGGACGTTCCCACGGGGCCGGCCGGGTGACTTCCGACTCTGTCGGAGACTACCGCTTGCTGAACTGGAACCGACGACGTGCGCCCGGCTGGCCGTACTTCTTGCGCTCCACCACGCGAGCGTCACGGGTGAGGAAGCCGGCCTTCTTCAGCGGGGTGCGGAACTCGGGGTTGAGCAGGCACAGCGCGCGGCTCAGGCCGTGTCGAATCGCACCGGCCTGACCGGACAGACCGCCGCCGACCACGTTCACCGTCACGTCCACCTTGCCGACCTGCTCGAGGATCTGCAGCGGCTGGTTGAGGATCATCTTCGAGGTCTCACGCCCGAAGTACTCGTCGAGCGGACGCCCATTGACGACGATCGTCCCATTTCCTTCCTTGACCCACACCCGGGCCGTCGACTCCTTGCGGCGGCCGGTGGCGTAGTACCCGTTCTCGGTCTGGATCGGCATGTTCCTCAGGCCTCCACCTGGCGGGGGGCCGGCTTCTGCGCGGCGTGGGGGTGCTGCTCGCCGGGATAGACCTTGAGCTTGGTCATCATCTTCCGGCCCAGGGCGTTGCGGGGAAGCATCCGGCGGACGGCGTTGATGATCACGTCCTCGGGGTGGCGCGCGCGCAGGGTGGCGAGGTTGGTGGTCTTCAGGGCTCCGGGGAAGCCGGCCCGCGGGTGCCGGTGGTAGAGCTTGTCCGTCTCCTTGGAGCCGGTGACCTTCACCTTCGCCGCGTTGATGACGATGACGTGGTCACCGGTATCCAGCGACGGCGTGTAGATGGGCTTGTGCTTGCCCTTGAGAAGGGTTGCGATCTGGCTCGCCGCGCGACCGAGCACCTTGTCGCTCACGTCGATGACATGCCATGCCCGCTTCACGTCCGCAGGCTTCGCGCTGTACGTCCTGTTCGACATCTGGAGACACTCCGGCACCGGAGGAGGTCCCCCCCGGAAAAGACGGGCGATGTAGAGGTCTTGCCGCCCCAAGTCAAGCAGACGGAGGGGGTGTCCCCTGGAGCCGGGTCTTGAGGCTCCGGAAGAAGCCCTGCTCGGCCTCCGTGGGCGGGCCGGGAGGCGGGCTCGTGGTGTCAGACACCTCGAGAACCTCGGCGGGGATGTCGGCCAGGAATCGCGAGGGGGTCCGGGGGAGGTCGCGGCCCCGGCGGAGCCGGAAGGCGGCCCGGGTGAGGATCAGCTCCTGGCGGGCGCGGGTGATGCCCACGTAGCAGAGCCGCCGCTCCTCCTCGAGGTTCTGCGGCTCGCCCTGCATCCCTCCGTGGGGGAGGAAGCCCTCCTCCATCCCCACGAGGAAAACCGTCTGGAATTCCAGGCCCTTGGCGCCATGGAGGGTCAGGAGCGCGACCCGGGCCGGGCTCGGCCCGTCCTCCTCCTCCCGGGTGTCGAGGGAGAGGCGGTTCAGGTAGCTCAGGAGGTCCGAGCGGCGGGCCTCCCGGCGCTCGAACTGCTCGAGCGACCCGAGGATGCCCTCCACCCCCGCGAGTCGCCGGTCCACGGCGGCGGCCGAGGAGGAGCTGGCGCGGGCGGCGGCCTCGAAGCCGATCTGTCCCAGGAGCGCGCGGGTCACGGTGGAGAGCGGCTCGTTCCGCAGGCGACCCCGCGTCCCGTGGATCAGCTGCGAGAACTCCTCCACCGCCCGGGCGGCGCCGGGGGTGAGGCCGGGGACCGACGAGGGGGCGGCGAGCACGTCGGCGAGCGGAGCTCCCCGGCCACGGGCGTGGGAGACCAGGTGCTCCACCGTGACGTCGCCGATGCCCCGGGCGGGAACGTTGATGATGCGCAGGAGCGAGACCTCGTCCGCCGGATTGGCGAGCACCTTGAGGTAGGCGAGCACGTCGCGCACCTCGCGCCGGTCGAAGAACTCGGTGCCGCCCACCACCTCGTATCCGATGCCCCGCGCGCGGAAGGCTTCCTCGAACGGCCGGGACTGGCCATTGGTGCGGTAGA
>Ga0081540_1000170_pt1 | contig 67998 bp, 48 predicted proteins | sample TabmetS2T1R1_FD_71024 | JGI IMG/M metagenome (GOLD analysis project Ga0081540, IMG submission 71024) | Tabebuia heterophylla rhizosphere microbial communities from the University of Puerto Rico - S2T1R1 | ecosystem: Host-associated > Plants > Roots > Rhizosphere ...
CAACCGGCGCTCGAACGGATTTTCCTCGAACACGGCCATTGACCCGCAGTCGTGATACAAGGTGTTGACGATCTCCCGCGATGATTGAATGGCCCAGGTCGAGGCGAGGCGCAGGCGAGTGCGCTGATCGGGATCCATCTCGCCGTGCTCCTCGATGGTTTCCAACGCCTCGTCGGCCGCCGCGTGCAGGAAATAGCGAGCTGAGCGCCAACGTGCCTCGGACTGGGCCACGTGCGATTGGACGACATTGTTTTCGACCATCGGCTTGGCCGCGCCGCGGCGGGTCTTTTCGCGCGGCAGGGCCAAGAACGCGTCCATCGTCCCCCGGGCGATACCGAGCGCGACGCCGCCGAAGCCGATCGAGTAGAGCTGATTGCTGGTGAAGCGATACAATGGGCTGTCGCTCCGGCGGTCGCGTGGATCGTCGCGAAAAATAGCGCGTTCGTGCGGAATGAACAGATTGTCGACCGAGTACTCGTTGCTCGCCGTGCCGCGCAAGCCGAGCGTGTGCCAGATATCGTGGAAGTTGGCGCTCGATTTAGGATAGAGGAATGTCTTCGTCTCATTGCTACCAGCGACGCGCAGATGCGCCCCAAGCCAGGTCGCGTTCTGACTGCCGCTCATGAACCGCCATTTGCCGGTGATACGGTAGCCGCCATCGACCGGCGTCGCCTCGTAGGGTGAACCGGGCGGCCCCCATGCCACGATACCATCCGCCCGGCCGAATATCTCCTGGGCCAAGTTTGGATCGAGATAGGCGCTGGTGGTCGAGCAGCCGTTGCTCTGACAGACCACCCACCCGGTCGAGCCATCCGCGCTGGCGAGCGCCTCGGTCACTTGGGCGAATATCGACGGTCTGAGCTCCATCCCGCCGACGCTTTTCGTTTTCAGCATGGTGAAAAAGCCACCATCGATCAGGGCTTTGACCACGGGCTTGGTCAGCTCGCGCCTCTCGTCGTGCTCCGGAGAGGCAGCGGTGATCAAGGACACCAGGTCGCGAGCTTTCTGGACCAGCGGATGGATGGCGGGCATGCGGTCCTCCGGTTGCAGGTGGCGCGTGAGATGGATTACTCTTCCGCGCTGCGATCTGGTCAAGCAGGCCAAACGGGGGTCGGTGCAGCCTGTGCGTCCGGCAAGCCCAACCAGCAACACGCATCGCTGGGTCGTGCCCGCCATTCAGTCCGTCCATACTTGCCTTCCCGCACCCGGAGAAGATTCATTCGAACAGGACTCTGTTCGCCCCATCCTCGGCTGCTGGGCCAGAGCCCAGCCGTGCGCGAGCTGCGGTCATGCTCGACAAACTCAAGGTTCATGTATCAGCCAGAGTGGCGGCGCCACTGCGGGCACGGGGGGCCTGGCGGCGGCTGGACTTAGCAGTCCTCGCGCACGGTTGTCGGCTATGGCCACTACGTCCGCCATGGCGTCGAAATCCGGCGCTCTACCGAGCTGGTCACCTGGGTCGGTCCTCAGTAGCTTGCGAAATAGAATGCCTGTGGCGAGTAGTGCGCCAACCGCTAAGACTTGGTCAATTTAGTACAGCGACCGCCAGACCTCGATGTTGCTGCTACGGCGTCGTCGGATTGCAGCTTGCCAACGACCCGCCCAAAAGCCAACGTCATTCAAGGCGCGGCCCAACACGCCCGGAGGTCCCGGTTTGACCACTGGGCAGAGCACCAGGCCGAGGATACGTAACCTAGCGAGTTTTACAAGCGACGATGGCTCGCGGCGGCTTGCGATCAGTCGGCGGTGAGAAGACGGCGAGATAGCCGGCATCGCCCGAGAGGCGGTGGAACGCTATTTGCCGATATCCAACCGCCGCGAGCTCGCAACGCAACAGTTCAAGCGGCGTGCCGTGTTGGGAAGTGGGGCGGTCGAGGTCAACGATCCCGACCCGCGCGCCTGGTTTCAGGGCCGGGGCGAGATTGTAAAGAAACGCGTAGGGCTGAGCCACCTCGTGGTACATGTGTACGAGGATGGCTATATCGAGCGAAGCGGCAGGCAGGCGCGGATCGTGTGGTTCGCCAAGTGCTAAGCTGACATTGGACAACTCCAGACTTTTGATGCGATTGGCGAGTTGTTTAAGATAGTCCTGTGTGACGTCCTGGGCGATTACACGACCAGCTCGCCCGACTAGCCGCGAGAGACGTACCGTATGGTAGCCGCTGCCGGCGCCGATGTCGCCGACCGTCATGCCTGGCCTTATTGCGAGGAGCCTCGCAAGCTGGCCGGATTCATCGATGGCATCGCGCTGTCCCTCCGTAGAGCGGGTTGGGCTTACGATCTCCGCGACGGGGCGCTTGGGGTCGGGAAACGCGCGCGCCGGTTCGCCAGGCGGACCTAGGTAGGTGATCTCATACCCTTGGCTGCGGCCGGTGCCAGGCGCGAAGGTCAAGAGCACCGTGGCGACGAGTGCAGCGATGACGCTACTGATCCTCATGCTCTCTGCGAACGCAGGTGCCATGCACTGCAAAACCCCTGACAGTGAGAAAAAAGCTAATGTAGCAACGACTTTGTGGCCAAAGAGTTGCGAGATGTCCTGGCCCAGGCGCGCGCCGCCCTAAATACTTGGCGCGTCGATTACAACGGTGTGCGTCCACACTCGGCGCTCGCCAATAGGACACCGGAAGAGTTCCGAGCCCAGCATATCGCCGTTGCGGCTGGCGCCAGCAACGGTCAAAACTTCAACCCAAGGACTCCACTCCTGAATGGATGAAAGAATGGCTCAGCTCATCAGGCCTCGGCGCGGTCTGCGGCCCTGTTCCGGGTAGCAGATCGGCGATTTGCTTGACCGGACGATCGGCGATGCGGTCAAGGACGGCGACGCGGGCTCCCAATATTGTCGATAGGTTGGCAGGAAAATTTGTTTCCTGTCAATCACTATCCGGTCGAGATACAATGATCGACAAGTACAAAGCGGGAAGCTTGTGGAGCACTTCGGGCCCGTGTGGAACGTCTGAGTCGAAGAGCAGACTGTCGCCCGGTCTCATTTTGTAGATCTTGGTGCCGTGGCGATAGTCGACCTCCCCTTGCAGCATGTAGAGATACTCCACACCAGTGTGTTGGAAGATGGGAAATACGTCGGAGCGGTCGCTAAGTGTGATGAGATATGGCTCGAAGATGATGCTGCGCGTGAGAATATGACCGAGCAGTTGATATTGATGGCCAGCGCGGGTGCCTCGCCGCTCAGTCACAATGCCATGTCCGGCTCGAACAAACGAGGCGTCACGCTGCTCCTCGAATAGCTTGAACAGGGAAGTTACAGGAACGCTGAGCGCCTTGGACAGCGAGTGCAAGGTGGCAAGCGATGGGGATGTCGAGCCGGTCTCGATCTTGGACAGCATGCCCGACGAAATCCCAGCGCGCTTAGATAACTCGCTGACGGTGAGATCAGCGTTGTGACGCAACGCTTTGACTCGCCGACCGATCGACCGCTCAAGCTGCTGCGGCGCCTCTGCACTAGCAACGTGAGCAGGATCCTGTTCCACGTTAAGTGTCTTGCCTCGGCGCCCGGCTCGTGTCGGCTTACCCCGAACGCCTGCCGATTTCGCGGGCCGGCTCCTTGCTTGGCGCGATACCCTGGTTGTCTTTGTCTTCATGCGGTAACTGCGTGCAGAGGGGTGCAAGGGCTCAGGAGTTACTAGAGTAATCTCGCCATCAAAAAAATGCGCAACCTAATCAATCATTGTTAATGTTCACGAATTCAAGTCCGTATTCGACGGCGGATGCTTCCAGCCAATGCCAGAAGCTCAGGGCGTAACTGCGCGGCACGGCGAACTCGTAGGTTGGGCGATCATCGACCCGCCACAGCAGCACTGCAATATGAGCAACGCTGGTCGCCGCCGCAAAACCGGTCGCGAATGCACGGGGATGCAGGTCGATAGCCAATCCCTTCGCTAGGGTGTCGCGCGCTCGAGGCCCGGTTACACGCAAGAGGACGCGCGCATGCCGTTGATCCACGATAAAGGCCAGGCCGGAGAAAGCCTCCGCCAACTGCGCTTCTTTTCCCGGGGGGCCTTGCGCCAGCCATTGATCCGGACCCGTCCAGATGAATGCGATGTCACGACCCTCAACCCTCCGTGGCAGGTCGGGCAAATTGACGGCAAAGCCCGATAGCGCCGCCTCCCTAAGTGCTAGTCGCTGCCCCGGCCGCGCTGCAATGATGGCCAACGTGCCCATTCCCCGTGGCACGATGGTCACGCCGGGCGTGCCGACGGGATTGCCGCGGCGTGAGGGTGTCAACACGTCCTCGAACGGGGAGATGAACACGGCGCCTCCGTCAGCCACGCAGCTTCTCCCCTGCCGAATCATAGAAAACCGGATCGCATATTTCGATACTTACGTCACTCGATCGAACGGGGTCGTAGGCGCGGAGCCGCTCGCCGCGACGTGAGGTCCCGTCGGCTAGGAGGCCCAGGCCGATCCAATGTCCGAGCGTCGGGGAAAATGCCACCGACGTCAGGTAGCCCTGATCATTTTCTGGGTTCGGCTCTACACCCTCTGGCACGAAATGCGCACCGGCGCGTAGGCGCTCGGATCGGTCGACCGGCTTCAATCCAACCAAAGTCGGCCGGTCGGCAGCAATGAGTGCCTCGCGTTGTGCCATGACGCGACCGATGTACTCCTTTTTGGCCGACAGCATTTTGCTGAGACCTAAGTCTCGAGCTGTGGTCTGACCGTTGATCTCGTTGCCGGCGACGTGGCCCTTTTCGATGCGCATTACGCCAAGAGCTTCCGTGCCGTAGGGGGCGATACCGTATTCCCGACCTACCTCCATGATGCGACGGATCAGACTGTCACCGTACCCAGCGGGGACAACGATCTCGTAGGCCAGCTCACCAGAGAAAGAGATGCGAAACAGACGTGCCTCGATGCCACCCATGACGGTCATCGGCGCGGCAGCCATATATGGAAATGAGGCGTTAGAAATGTCGTGTGAAGCGTCGACGACTTTTCTCAGGACATCCCGGGATCGCGGCCCGGCCACCGATAGCTGCGCCCACTGCTCGCTCACGGAAACGAAGTGCACATTGAGGTCCGGCCAAAGCCACTGATGGCAGTACTCCATATGCTGCAGCACCCTAGCCGCATTGGCCGTCGTGGTGGTAATAAGGAAGTGTTCGTCGGCGAGACGTGAAACCGTACCATCGTCGAATACGAACCCGTCCTCGCGAAGCAGCAAGCCGTAGCGCGCCCGGCCCACGGGCAAAGTTGTCATTGTACTTGTGTAGAGGCGGTTCAGAAATTCCGCGGAGTCGACACCTTGCAGATCAATCCTGCCCAGTGTTGACACGTCACATACCCCGACGCTCGCGCGTACGGTCTGAACCTCTCGCTTGACGCTATCGAGCCAGTCAGATTCGCCAGTCCGCGGATACCACTGCGCACGCAGCCAGTGTCCGGTTTCGACAAAGACCGCGCCCAGTTCTTGTGCCCAGCGATGGGAGGGCGGCAAACGCGTAGGCCTGAAGTGAAGTCCACGATGTAGTCCAGCAAGAGCGCCGATTGCCACCGGCGCAAAGGGAGGGCGGTAGGTTGTGGCTCCTGTCTGCGGTATGCTTCGCGCAGTCAGCTCTGCCATCAGTGCTACCCCGATGACCCCGGAAGTTTTGCCCTGATCTGTTGCCATTCCGAGGGTGGTGTAGCGTTTGAGGTGCTCAGCGGCGCGGAACCCTTCACGCTCGGCCAAAGCCACGTCGTGGCTGCAGACGTCATTCTGCAGGTCAACAAACGCCTTGCCACGCGTGCCGCGTACACGCCAAAGAGTTGAATAGGCGGTTGGTTCGGGTCGCACCTCGGGGAGTTCAACCTGCTGTCCCGCGAAGCCGCAATCGTCGGCTGCCTCGAGCCCGGCTCTCGACCCGGTCGCCAGAGCCTCGCGCAGTCCCATTTTCCCAGCCGCGGCTCCAGCAACCAGCATGCCCCTCGGGGTGGTGGCGGGCACAAAGGCACCCAGTGCCTCGTCCCAAATAGGGCGAGCGCCGAGATGCGAGCTCAAATGCAGGGTGGGATTCCACCCTCCGGTCATACAAACTAGGTCACAGTTGAAGCTGATCGTTTGGCCGGTCTGGGTGCGGACATCGACCGCGTGCACTCCCATTCTGCCATGGGCACGACTGACGACCCCGCCTGGAACCAAGCGCGCCCCGGCCGTCCTCGTGGCTTCCCTAATGTGTTCAGGCACGGCTGTGCGAGCATCGACAACGGCTTCCACGGTTGAGCCAGCACGGACAAGATCGCGGACCGTGGTTGCTATATCGTCGCCAACGCCAAACACGACAGCACGCTGGCCCGGCACAGCTGCATAACGGTTGAGATAGGTGCGGACGGCGCTGGCCAGCATAACGCCCGGCCGGTCGTTGTCGCCGAACACCAATGGCCGCTCGATGGCGCCAGCCGCAAGAACACATCGCTTGGCGAAGATGCGCCAGAGGCGCTGGCGCGGTTCGAATTCAGGTGGCACCGCAATGTGATCGTTGACGCGCTCGATGGCCGAGTAGGTTCCGCCGTCGTAGACGCCAATGACGGTCGTGCGCGATAAAATGCGAACCTCAGAGAGGGCCTGGAGCTCCGCGACTACGTGGCTCGCCCAGTCGTCAGCGCTGCGTTCGCCGACCACTTGGTTCTCCGAAAGCAGCCGTCCGCCGAGCCGAAAGTCTTCATCGGTGAGAACGACGCGTGCGCCGGTTCGACCTGCCGCAAGTGCGGCCATCAGACCCGTTGCACCCCCACCCACAATAAGAACGTCGCAATGTAGGAATGCCTTCTCGTAAGTATCGGGGTCTTCTTGCGCCGAGGCCCTTCCCAATCCAGCAGCGCGGCGGATCAGCGGTTCGTATACCTTCTCCCAGAAGGCAGGTGGCCACATGAACGTCTTGTAGTAGAAGCCTGTCGACAGGATAGGGGCGATTGCGGCATTGATGGCCTGCAGGTCGAAGCGCAGAGAGGGCCAGCGATTCTGGCTTTTCGCCACAAGACCTTCGTAGAGCTCAACGGTTGTGGCCCTGGTATTGGGCTCGCAGCGTGCGCCGGCGCGGAGTTCGACCAGAGCATTTGGCTCCTCCGACCCGGCACTCAGAATGCCACGGGGACGATGATATTTGAAAGACCGTGCAACGACCTTCACTCCATTGGCAATTAGCGCTGACGCCAGCGTATCACCCGGATGGCCGCGGTATGAACGACCATCGAAGTGAAACGCCAACGACCGGGTGCGATCTATCAACCCTCCCGAGCCAAGACGTGGCGGCGCGTGCATGTTTTGCTCGGTCATTTGCTCCGCGCCAATGCGACGTCGCGCGCGGCGTCGACGCGCACGATCTCATGTGAGCGAGTATTGCGCGTCACTACCAGCCAAGCGCGGCAACCGGACACGTGTTGCCACAATTCACGATGCGGGCCGGCAGGGTTGTCTCGTAGGTAGACGTAGTCGTGCCAGCGCTGGCGCACTGCGTCATCCTGAGTTTTGCCGTGGCGGCTCTCCGGTCGGACCACCGTGGCATCACCCAGATAGCTGAATTCCTCGCTGCTGCGAACGCCGCAATAGCAACACTCGATGCGCATTTGTCAGCTCTCAGTGTAGATTGGGTTGGGCTCCCATACCCTTCTCGTCGATAATATGACCGGTGGCAAAACGGTTGAGCCTGAAGGCTTGATTGAAGCGGTGCGGCTCATCGCGGGCGATGGTGTGAGCAAAACACCAGCCCGACGCAGGCGTCGCTTTGAAGCCGCCATAACACCAGCCAGCATTCAAGTAGAGGTTTTCGATAGGCGTCTTGTCGATGATTGGCGAGCCGTCCATCGACATATCCATGAGGCCACCCCAGCTTCGTAGAACGCGCAGACGGCCGAGCATGGGCATGAGCGCCATGCCGCTTTCGCAAACGTCCTCGATCGTTGCTAGGTTTCCACGCTGAGCATAGGAGTTGTAGCCATCGATATCGCCGCCAAATACGAGCCCACCCTTGTCCGACTGACTAATGTAAAAGTGACCGGCGCCGAAGGTGATTACACGATGTATGAGTGGCTTGATCGCTTCGGATACAAAGGCTTGCAGCACATGGCTTTCAATCGGCAAGCGAAGACCCGCTAGAGCGGCGACGCGGGATGAGTTGCCGGCGCAGGCAAGACCGACTTTGCCGGCACGCACATAGCCTCTGCTCGTGTCGACACCGACGACGCGTCCGCCTTCGGTTCGGATACCGGTCACTTCACAGTTCTGAACGATATCGACACCGCGTTGATCCGCGGCCCTGGCATAACCCCAGGCAACGGCGTCATGGCGCACGGTGCCTCCGCGACGCTGGAGTAGGCCGCCTTGGATCGGAAATCGCGCGTTGTCAAAATCAAGAGCGGGCACAAAGGACCTGACCTGATCGCGATCGAGCAGGTCAGCGTCAACGCCATGAAGGCGCATGGCGTTGCCGCGGCGGGCGTAGGCGTCGCGTTGAGCATCGGAGTGATAGAGATTGAGAACGCCGCGCTGGCTGATCATGGCGTTGTAGTTGAGCTCCTGCTCCAAGCTCTCCCACAGCTTCATGGACCATTCGTAGAATGGAATGTTGCCTGGCAACAGATAGTTGGAGCGGATAATCGTGGTGTTACGGCCGACATTGCCGCTTCCGAGCCAACCCTTTTCCAGCACGGCGACGTTTGTGACGTTGTGCTCCTTAGCCAAATAGAATGCGGTAGCCAGGCCGTGGCCACCGCCGCCCACAATAATGACGTCATAAGCTGGCTTCAGATCGGCGTCCCGCCAGACGGGCTTCCAACCGGTGTTGCCCCGCAGAGCCTGACTGACTAACGCTAGGAGGGAGTAGCGCACCTATTCATACCCCTTCTCTCAGCAGTCGAGCGTCGTGCGCCGCTCCCATTCGGTCAGTTGTCCGGCGTATTCGTTCCACTCGGCTTGCCGTAGCTTAATGTATGCGGCGATGACATCTTCCCCGAGTGCATCTTTCAAAATGTTCGACCTGTCTAGCGCGCGTAGCGCGTCCAGAAGGTTCAAGGGCAATTGTTTCGCATCCTGGACCTTGTGACCCTCGCTATACATGTCGATGTCGAGTCGTTTACCCGGGTTGCGCCTATTGCTGAGGCCGTCCAGGCCCGCCGCGAGCACGGCTGCTTGCAGCAGATAGGGATTTGCCGCTCCATCCGCGAGACGTAGCTCAAAGCGCCCTGCATCCGGAACGCGGATCATATGAGTACGGTTGTTGCCGCCATAAGTGATGGTGTTTGGTGACCAGGTGGCACCCGACATTGTGCGCGGCGCATTGATGCGCTTGTAGGAGTTGACGGTAGGATTGGTGATGGCAGCGAGCGCATCCGCGGAATGGATCAGGCCACCAATAAAATTGTAGGCCTCGCTAGAGAGCCCCAGCTCTCCCTTGGCGTCGGCAAAGATGTTTTTGCCCATCTTCGACCAGAGCGAAATGTGCGCGTGGCATCCATTGCCCGTCAGGTTGATGAAAGGCTTGGGCATAAAGGTTGCGCGCAACCCATGCTTTTCCGCGATCGACTTCACCATGAACTTGAAGAACGCATGCTTGTCTGCGGTTCGCATGCAGTTATCGTACTGCCAGTTCATCTCGAACTGGCCGTTGGCATCCTCGTGGTCGTTCTGATAGGGGTTCCACCCCAGCGAGATCATTGCATCACAGATCTCCTTGATCACGTCATAGCGTCGCATCAATGATAGCTGGTCGTAGCAGGGCTTCGCTTGAGCGTCGGCGACATCTGAGATGCTGGAGCCATCCGGTGTAATCAGGAAATATTCACATTCCACCCCAGTCTTCATTTCGTAGCCTTCGCCAGCCGCCGCCGCCATCACACGCTTCAGAACCTGCCTAGGGTTCTGGCGCAGGGCCGTGTCGTCCATGACGAGATCTCCGGTGATCCAAGCGACCTCCGGCTTCCACGGCAATTGCACGAGTGTATCAGGCTCGGGTGTGACGAGGACATCAGGGTGGGCGGGAGTGAGATCGAACCAAGCGGCGAAGCCAGCGAAGCCCGCACCTGCATCGGCCACGGCATCGATTGCAGTCGCCGGTACGATCTTGGCGCGCATGGTGCCAAACAGATCAACGAAGGCAATCAGAAAATATTTAATGCCCTTCTGCTCGGCAACATCCCCCAGCGATGTCATTGAATGTCTCCTTCCGCTGGCACCCAATCGACTCGACTTCGAGCTACTCGCGACGTGTTCATTGCAGCGGCACGCGTCTATGGTCCGCCCTTTCCCGGAATCCAATTCGTGCCGGCGAGAGGCACTTGCGCCATTGCGGCAGCCTCCACGGTCAGAGCGACCAAATCTTCTGGCTCAAGGTTGTGTACATGGCTCTTGCCGTTTGCCCGCGCGATCGTTTGACATTCGAGCGTTAAGACCGCGAGGTAGTTCGCTAGGCGTCTTCCGGCTTTGATAGGATCGACCCGCGCGATGAGGGAGGGATCTTGCGTTGTGATGCCGGCCGGATCCCGACCTTCGTGCCAATCGTCGTAGCAGCCAGCAGTCGTTCCAAGCGCCTGGTACTCTGCTTCCCAACGAGGATGGTTGTCACCAAGGGCAATGAGAGCGGCGGTCCCAATTGAGACGGCATCTGCACCCAAGGCAAGAGCCTTTGCCACATCGGCGCCGCTCCGAATACCGCCGGATACGATAAGCTGGACTTTTCGGTGCATATCGAGCTCTTGCAGGGCCGCCACGGCGGGACGGATTGCCGCCAACGTTGGGATGCCGCAATGCTCTATGAAGACTTCCTGCGTGGCAGCGGTGCCACCCTGCATGCCATCGAGGACGACGACGTCGGCGCCAGCCTTTACTGCCAGAGCCGTGTCGTAATAGGGGCGGGCGGCGCCTACCTTAACATAGATCGGCTTCTCCCAATCCGTGATCTCGCGGAGCTCTTGGATCTTGATTTCAAGGTCGTCGGGCCCGGTCCAATCCGGGTGACGTGACGCTGAACGTTGATCGATGCCTTGCGGCAGGGTCCGCATGCTTGCGACACGATCGGAGATTTTTTGGCCGAGCAGCATCCCCCCTCCGCCGGGCTTGGCACCCTGGCCAACCACGACCTCGATAGCATCCGCCTTTCTGAGCTGATCGGGCTCCATGCCATAGCGTGACGGCAGCACTTGATACACCAACAATGAAGAATGCTCCCGCTCTTCGGCTGTCATGCCGCCATCGCCGGTGGTAGTCGACGTTCCAACCGCGGATGCGCCCCGACCAAGCGCCTCCTTGGCTGGGGCAGACAGCGACCCGAAGCTCATGCCTGCGATGGTGATCGGGATCTTGAGGGCAATCGGCTTTTTCGCGTAACGCGTTCCGAGCACGACATCGGTGCTGCATTTTTCACGATAGCCCTCAAGCGGATAGCGGCTAATCGATGCCCCAAGGAACAATAAGTCATCGAAATGCGGTAGGCGGCGTTTTGCACCGAAGCCACGAATATCATAGATACCGGTGGCGGCCGCGCGGTGAATTTCAGCGATAACAGATTTGTTGAACAGCGCGGATTCGCGCGGTGGCGTACGAGGTGAAAGGTCATCACCGCTCATCAGTAAGACCCCAAGTTGTCGATGTGGAAGTTATAGAGCTTGCGCGCCGAGCCATAGCGGTGGAAGTCGGAGACATCGACCTCGCCCGCTAGCCCTGCCTTGTCCAGCACCTGATAGAGCGCGAGCTTATGCTCATCGCGCATGGCCTTGGCAATGCAGTCTGACCCGAGGCTGCGGGGCTTTCCGCGCACAAAAAGCTGCGCCTCATAAATTGAATCTCCAAGCGCGTCGCCCGTGTCGCCGAATACGACCAGATTGCCAGCCTGAGCCATGAACGCCGACATATGTCCGACTGAGCCCTTGACGACGATATCCAGACCGCGAAGGGAGATTCCACAACGCGCGGAAGCATTGCCATCAACAATCAAAATGCCGCCGCAACCCGTTGCGCCCGCCGATTGTGAGGCGTCGCCTCTTACATGGATGCGGCCCGACATCATGTTCTCACCAACGCCAGTTCCAGCATTGCCATTTATGGTGAGGAAGGCATCCTTGTTCATGCCGCCGCAGTAATAACCAACGTGCCCGTCGATAGTGACGCTGAAAGGCCCATCGAGTCCGACCGCGATAGCATGTAGGCCGTGTGGATTCTTTATCAGGAATTCGCCACCAGCTGTGGAGTGCAGCAACTGGTTGATGTCGCGAACAGACATGCATGCCAGATCAAGCATGGAGTTATGCTCGCGCGATGGACCCCCATCCGTTCCGGCAGAGCGTTTGCGCGGCATGTTAGGAGGCTCGACTCCAGACATAGACTTTTGAAGGCTCTGGCTCCCAGATGCGTGCATGGCCGATGCCGGGCAGTGGTGCCAACGCTCGAAACTCCGTGCCGAAGGCAACCCACTGGTCCGTTTCGGCCATCACTGCAGGTTTGCATGCAATGGGATCGCGCAGCACAGCAAGGCCGTCTCGCGTCCCCACGACAAAAGTGTAAAAGCCATCTAAAGCTTCTAAGCAACTTTCGAGTGCCTGTTTCAGGCTATCACCATTTCGGGAGCGCCAAGTTAGATAGGCGGCAGCGACCTCGCTATCGTTTTCGGTCTGAAAACGCTCTCCGCGTCGCTGCAGTAGCTCGCGCAAGCGATTGTGGTTCGAGAGTGAGCCGTTATGCACCAAGCAAGTGTCGTTGCCGGTAGAGAACGGATGCGATCCCGCGATTGTGACCGCCGATTCCGTTGCCATGCGCGTGTGGCCGATCGCGTGCGATCCCATCCGGCCCGTGAGCTTCAATCGGTCTATAATTTTACCTGGATCCCCAACGCCCTTGAATATTTCAATTGACTCGCCCTGACTGAGAACAGTTGCCGTTGGGACGTTGTCGATCAACCATTTGCGGGCGGCACTCCCGTCGCCCCTTGTCTTCAGGATGATATGATCCTCGATCGCCTCGGCGGTGACACCGGCGCCAACGGCTTCTGCTAGCTGCTCGGCTAAGCGGACGTGGCGATCCTCCGCAGCTTCGCTGAGGACCACGCAAATTTTGGCAATGCCGCTGGTTTCCTCGCCGTAGACGGCGAAACCCGCGCTATCTGGCCCTCTATCGCGCAGCTCCATGAGCATCGTAGCCGTCAGTCGGCCGAGCTCGGGTTCGAGCCTGGCATCTTTCAGGAACAGGCCGACGATGCCGCACATGCGTAGCTTCTGCTTGCCGATTGCTTAGGTTGCAGGATGCCCCAGCCACGCGATCGCGTCAACTCCTGTGAAATTTTGTTTACTTATGAGAACTAGCGGTTCTACCGACGGATGCGTCGTGCGTCGCTTCATCGGTCGCCGAGATCCCGACGCATACCCTACTTTGCCGATTCAAAAACAAGGTCGGTTTGTGGCCAATCGCCGAGGAGGTGCGCTTATTGCCGTGAGCATCTGGTTCCTATCGATTTGATAGGGTGACGCACAACTTTTCCACGCCCGCAGCCAGCACGACACGAGGACCTCGTCATCGTGTCACCGGCGGCGGCGGTTGCGCAGGCGGCCAGATGACGGCCCGATCAGTCTGTTTTTCGGTCCGCTAGCAGACAAAGGCGTTTCGACGCTTGCAACCCCAAGGACACCTCGGCTGCGTGCGGCCATTGCAACCACCGACGCCCCGGCGCCGCGAGAATAGAGAACTGATATCATGCATTTCTGAGGCCGTTGCATGAGGCAACGGCAGTTCATTGCACTTAACTCTCGTTTGCGGCGTGCCCGCTCGCGGCGCTGTTTCCAGCTTCGGAACCGAACCCTATCGCCCCGGAGGGTATCTGAGCGGTGCATCGTCGGCCGGTACGATGATTTTGCCGATGGGCCAAAGCGCGATGGCCGCAAGTTTCAGATGCGCCCAGGCGAAGGGAATGCCGATGATGGTTATTGCGAGGACAAACGCGAACAGGAGGTGAATGAGCGCCAGCCACCAGCCGGCCAAGACCAGCCACACCACATTTCCTATGGTCCCCAGCGCGCCGGTCCCGATGTCACCGCGGCCGAGGTGCTCATCGCGCGACACCGCCTTGAAACCGAACGGCAGCAGCGTGTAGACGCCGATATTGAAGGCGGCCCTCGCCCATGGGATGCCGATGATGGTGATAGCCATGATGATGGCGGCGACACACCATCCGATGGCCGCCCAAAGGCCTCCGAACAGCATCCAGAGCACGTTAAGCAGCAAGGCTATGAGCGACATTGGGGATGCTCGTGGCTATAACGGAGCTGGACCTTCCCGGTGCCGAACCCACTATATTGAGGCGGATGGACAACGACAAACGCGCCCTGGATCCGGCGGCGGCCCTGGAGGCAAGGCGCGACTACCGCGCAAGTCCATTTGGCAGGGCAGGGCGTCGATGATCAATTGCCCGTCGGGCTCGGATCTCGATCCAGTACTGTTATCGACTCTGTTCGAGCCTAAACATCGGGCGAGATAGGCTGGCTTTGCGTCTGTCGTCCTGCGCGTGCGCCCGACTATGTCCGCAGCTGAGGGAATGCGAGTGGCCGCACTACGGCGCTTCGGGCGCTGAGTGCAACGGCATCCTGGAAACGAGGTGCCCCATCAAGATCATCGAAGCGGCCGACAAGGCCGCGCTCCGCGACCTCGCTTCGGTGGGTTCGGTGACCTACTCGGATGGCGGCTTTCCCATTGAGGACAGACGACGAGGACAGACGACCCATCGTCACCGTGATCGATGACGCTCTGTCCCGCCTGCTCGGCCGCACCAGCGGTGCCATCCTGTTTGGATCCGCGAACCGGTCATCAGTCGCGCGATCCGGGTCTCATCTAGCCGGTGGCAAGCCAGAAACGTAAAGCGTCCTGTCGACGGCCATACCATGCCTGGACGTCTGCGTAGCAAGCACTGAGATCCAGACAAAGAAAGACACGAAAACCGACAATGCTAAGGCTGAAGTGATTGTCCTCATGGTGGTCGACCTCCCGCAAGGTCTGCTGTGCCGCCAGTGCAGCATGTCACCATTCTTCGCGCTCGGTTGAAAGCCGGGATGATTCCTTAGGCTAGTTAGTGGTGGCCAATTGCAGGTGGCCAACACGCGCAACCGGGAGGCCGAATGACACGTCGCAAGCCCTACACGACGCGCGGCATTAGCCGCATGCCTTTGCACCGTGCCCGGTTGCGGCAAGCCTTCGCGCTTCAGTGGCGCGCCTGCGCTGCTGGACTGTGGCGGCCCCTCTGCGAGAAGCACGACGTGCAACGCAACCGCGCGATGGCGCGCTTCGTGTTGGGTCGCACCCGCCAGGCCGAGCCCATACGGCAGCGCTTACGCTGAGGTCGTAGCGACCGGCTGATGGCGGCTTTGACCATCTGCGCTCGCAGCACGCCGCCGACCGCCTGATCGCCAAGTTCGGTCAAGCACGCAATCATACCAGCGTCAGAGCCACACGCGCTGGGCGTCACAAAGCTTAACTTTTTCATCACGACCCGGCGGAGCAAGACCTGGCGGCAAACTTGGAGAAGCAGTCGACATCTAGGGGCGTTGAGGTCCTAGGATCGTCGGCGCCCCAGAGCGTTGACCCATCCCCAGTCTTCCAACGCGGTTTTTGCATGGCTGACATTGCAGTTGAGCTGAAGCGCGGCTCGCCGGCAAAACCCTAAACGAGCCGGCCGAGCCGAGGCCGAGGCTCTTGCTGCGGCTGCCATGGACCACGTGTTAGCCGCCGCTCCTACCGAGGCCCCGGCCGCTCCCGGGGCGGGGTGCTTGGCCGGTATGATCCCCGCCAAGGGGGAGCGAGACACCTGTCATGGACAGGTAAATCTCGTCTGGAAAGAGCGCTGGTGCGGCCCCGGCAGAGGCGAGAGCCAGTCACGAGGATGAGGACTTGGCTTCTAGTGGTGTCCCGAAATCTCACCGCCACTGTCGAGGCCACGACCATAACGCTAGAGCCCACACCGGAGGCTGTCCAGAACACAGAAAGACGTACGCCCCCCGGCAAAAAAGGAGGCGGCCCCGGCAGCGGAGAATGCCGCGACCAGCGTGGGGGGAGGGACGGTCGCTACTGCCGAGGCCGAAGCTGCCACTAGGGACAGTGTGGCAGCGGGTTATGCTGCCAGACTAGGGAAGTACCGGCAGCAAAATCTAATGTAGATAACACCTTACGTGTTTCAACTGAGGCAACGAATGACGTTGCTGTTACCAAGGCGTTATCGCCGCCGGCGGCACCCAAGTCCTTCGAGCAATGCAACCCGGCTCGCGTATGGCCAAGACAACTCTCCACCATGCTTCCGACCGGGCTGCCCGTCCCGATTTCTGGCGTGTTGCAAGATCTGCGATCACAGCGTCACGCGCGTTCGCAAAGCCTGCGCGATGGCTAGTAACGCAGGACGTGCTCGAGATGCCAGAACAAACGATACGTTTTCGTTGACGCCGCGTCCGCAACTACCTACGCGAGCTCAAAGCCCGCATAGGGTGATTACCGGGACGAAGGGCCCCCAGTGGCCAAACCCCGAACCAGTGAGCACTGGCCACATGCGGTGTTTTGATCAGGCCTATCAAACCTGCGATCGCGACGGTTGGGTGATGTTGCGTATCACATAACCTCTCGATCGCTCGTCCATCTCGAGCTCTAGTTCGCCACGAACCTGGGCTTCTTCCAAGAGTTCATTGAAAGATGCAAATCCATAATAGGATTCATTGAAGCTCGGCTGACGCCGTTTCAAAGTCTGTTTCACCATGGATCCCCAAAGTTTCGCGGTATCACCCTTCTCTGCGTACAGTGCCTCTATGGTCTCGCGCACGAGATCAATCGCCTCCCGCGCCCGATCCTGTTGTCCCTTAGGCGATTTGACGCCTGACTTTGCCGCCGGCTCAGCCTTTGTCGCTGCTTCGTTGCGTCTAAGTCTTGGAACCCGGTCACGCTTGGCGACCAAGTCATCGTACAGAATGAATTCATCGCAATTGCTCATCAGCAAATCCGATGTAGAGCTCTTCACCCCAACCCCGATAACTGTCTTTGCGTTCTCTCGAAGTTTGCTTACCAGTGGCGAAAAATCCGAGTCGCCAGATATGATGACGAAGGTGTCGATATGCTCTTTCGTGTAGCAGAGGTCGAGTGCGTCAACCACCATGCGGATGTCTGCCGAGTTCTTTCCGGACTGGCGGGCATGGGGTATTTCGATCAGTTCGAAAGCGGCCTCGTGCATCGTGGCTTTGAACTCTTTGTAGCGGTCCCAATCGCAATAGGCTTTCTTCACCACAATGCTCCCCTTGAGTAGGAGTTTTTGCAGCACAGGCTGCATGTCGAATCTCGCATACTTTGCGTCCCGCGCACCCAAGGCTATGTTTTCGAAGTCGCAGAAAATTGCGAGATTGCGATCACCGTTCACGACCAAACTCCCATTTTGATTCGTCGTCCTTTCAGGGATGGCCCCTGTGACCGAACGCGACAACACGCTAACACGGACCGGGGCTTTTGATGAATTTGCTAGAGCAAGACCATCTTGCATGGATCCCGTTGGGATCCCCAAACGCCATGCAGAGAAGACGGTTGCTTGGATGGGAAACCACACCCCATCGCCTGTTGTCGGATCGGCATGAGGTCGACGCTGATCAATGTCGTCCCAGCAATATTGCAAATTCGCGCTTCTCAGGTATGCGCGGCGACGGCGTTCGAGGGGCTGGCAGCGCCCAGCGGAAATAAGCCTTTGGCTTTGACAGTTACCACCCCGAATTCCCCGGACGCAGGCCGAGAAGGGCCTTGCCGGCGGCCTCCATGTGCGCTGGGAGGCCGGCGGCATGCTGTACGGCGACGTGAATATCGCGGAAGTGGCGCTCGAGCGGATTGTGCTCATAAACGGCGTTTGTGCCAGCGGCATGGAATACCAAGTCAACGGCGCGGACTGCCTCATGCATGCCATGCGTGATCGCAAGTCGGGTCTGCACGACTGCCGCGTCGAGGTCGCTCTCGCCCTGGCTTGCTCGCGTCCATAGATCCGCGACAGTAAGCAGCACGTAGGCCCGCGCAGCGCTCAGGATGGCCTCCGCCTCCGCCACGCGCGCCTGCACCAAGGGACGGTCGCGCAGCAGCGCTGTGGACATCGTTGTAGACTTCCTGGACGCAAGTTGCGTGAAAGCATCGAGCGCGCCGCGCGCAATACCCATGGCGTTGCCAACCGTTGCCGTCCACAGCCAGCAAAGGTGGAGGCGCGGACTGTAGAGCAGACCCCTCTCCTTTGGCGGATCGGTGGTTGCCACCGAGCGGGTCTCTGGGACGAACACGCCGGCGAGCGCGAAGTCATGACTGCCGGTGCCGCGCAGGCCCAGTACATGCCAGGTATCGAGGATCGTGGCGCTTGCGGCGGGCACCCAAAAGATCCGCGTCATCGGCACACCGGCCGGGGTGCGCGCCGGTTTGTCACCATCGCAGATGACGCAAGGGCACATCAGCCAGCGCGCATGGCTGACACCGCTCGCAAAATCCCAGCGACCGTCGATGCGATGGCCGCCATCGACGGCCCAAGCGCGTCCCATCGGCCGGATCGAGCCCGCAAGCCGCATGTCGGCAGGGCACCCTGCCATCTCCCGGCCGACATCGGCTTGGAGCAGGCCCATGGAGTTTGAGACGCAGGTGGCGATCATCGTGCACCAGCCGATGGCGCCGTCGGCTCGGGAGATCTCCTCAACTGCATGGAAAACGACGATCGGCGACAACTCGGGCCCACCCATCGAGCTTGGCAGATACATTTGCAGAAGACCTGCTTTGGCAAGCGCCTCAGCGATCGATGTTGGGATGCGGCGCAGCCTCTCGCACTCTTGACGCGAGGCGAGAACATCCGGGATCAGTTGTTTGGCTGCGGCCAGGATATCGGCTTCTGTCCGTACCAATCCGGCAGGATGCGAGGCATGAGGATCCATAAGCCAGCCTAGGCGATGAGCAGGTGACCCTTGCCGCACGATGGCACGCTCAATCACCTCATTCAATGGTAGAACGGTAGCGGTTCGCTAGCTTGACCCTCTATTCGATCCATGCTGCACTCTTAGGAAATCACACGAAAAAGAGCAGCGAGAAATAACGCTGCAACGGGAAACGGAAACGCGCTCACAAGGAGGAATCCGACATGAGACTGCTCCTTTCGACCGTATTGGTCGTTAGCCTCTGGATGGCATCTCCTGCCGTAGCGCAGGACCCTGTCGCCGACCGGGCAGTCGCCGCTGCTAAGGAGTACGTCAAAGCGAAAGGCCTCAAAGATCCGAAGCTCACCATCCTGCTCAGCTCTCTCTACAACAATTCCTTCCCGGATTTCGCGAAGAAATGGGAGGAGCTGACCGGCGTGAAGTTCGAGATCGTGCCCCTTGGCTACACGGATATTCCGGCCAAGATCATGCAGGAGGCTGTATCGAAGACCGGCGTCTACGACATCTTCAACGACTTCCCCTATACGATGCCGGATGCCGCCGGCGCCAAGGTAATCATCCCGCTCGACGATTTCGCCAAAAAATACCAACCGGATTTTACGGGCATCGCCGATGGCCTCAAATACCAGCAGTACTACGACGGCAAGCTCCTCGTCATGGTCAACGACGGCGACCACCTGCTGTTGGTGCTGCGAAAAGACCTGATGGAGAACCCACAGGCCAACGCCGAGTACAAGGCTAAGTACGGCAAGGACCTGGGCTGTCCTGACACCGTCGCCGAGTGGGCGCAACAGGCCGCCTTCTTCCAAACGAAGGAGGGTGAGACGCGTTGGGGGATCAAATTCGAGAAGGGCCTTTCGGGCGGTCTCGGCTATCGCTCGGTCAACTTCTCATATCGGCACTTCCCGCTCTACATGAAGGGCCTTCTGTTCGACAAGGACATGAATCCGCGCATCACGACGCCGGATGGCATCCAAGCCATCAAGGATTTTGCCGCTGCCGTCGAGTACATGCCGAAGGACATCCAGGGCTGGGGCACGCCGCAGATCTATCCCTACTGGGGCAGCGGGCTGGCCTACTCCGCCGTGTCCTTCCCCTCCATCTTCGGGTTTGGCGAAAGCAATCCTAATAGCGTCGTCAAGGGCAAGCAGCTCGCCTGCCTGATCCCGGGACGAATGCTCGATGGCAAGCTTATACGTCGCTCGCCGCAGGCGGCCGGCACTGGCTACATGGTGAGCGCCTACGCCAAGAACCCGGAACTCGCCTATCTCTTTATCCAATGGTTCACGAGCCCCAGCATCGGCGACGACGCGGTCGCCCACCCCAAGGGCTTCTGGGACCCCTTCCGGCTCTCGAACCTGACGCACAAAGGCATTCTCGATCGCTTTGGCGCGGACATGGTCAAGACGACGATCGAGAACACGAAATATGCGGCGTCCCTGCTGCTCATCGAGGGCAATTACGAGTATTTCAAGGTTCTCGATAACAACCTTGCCGACGTGATGAACAAGAACATCTCGGCGGAGGAAGCAGCCAAGCGGATCGAGGCGAGCTGGAACAAAATCACAAACGAGATTGGCCGGGACCACCAAATCCAAATCTGGCGCAAGGGAGTCGACAGCGGGATCTATCTCGATAAGTTCTAAGCGCGTGCGCATCGCCGGTCGAGCGACGATCGATGCAAACGTTTGAGCAGGCTCGGAGCCGCTTCGATGGCCGAGACTAGCACTAGCTTTCCAATCCCCACGCCGAGTGCCAACAACCGCACTGCCAGCGGACTGGGGCGGTGGCTCGCCTCGGAGCGCGTGTTCCGCCTCATTCCCTTTTTAATCGTTGAGGGGCTGTTTGTACTGACGATACTGGTGCCCTTTGCCCTGACGATCTGGATTAGCCTGTTGAAGTGGCGCGCCAATCGTCCGTTCGAGACGGCTCGCTTCGCCGGCGTTGAGAACTACCAGGCAGTGCTGAGCAACGATCAGTTCTGGCTGGCGCTCGGGCGCACCTTCTATTTCGCGGGCGTGGCCGTCGCGCTTGAGCTGATCATCGGCTTCCTGCTGGCGATGCTGGTGTCGAGATGCACGCGATCGCGGCGGCTCTATACCACCATATTCCTGGTGCCGATGATGATTGTGCCAATCGTCGTCGGCTACAACTTCTCCATGATCTATATCGACAGCGGGCCGCTCAATCAGATCCTGGCCCCGTTCGTGGAAAGCTTCGGCGTTGACCCGCGCATTCGCTGGCTGTCGCATCCTATCGCGGCACAATGGGGCATCATCATCGCCGACATCTGGCAGTGGACGTCCCTGACGTTCCTTATTTTTCTGTCTGGCTTCGCTGCGTTACCGCGTCAACTCGTCAATGCGGCGCGCGTGATGGGCGCATCGCCCTGGCAGACGTTCTGGCGCGTCGAGCTACCTCTGCTTAAGCCGGCCATCGTGATCGCGGTCATCATTCGCTCGATGGAGGCCCTGAAACTCTTCGATCCGGTGGTGTTGCTGACCTTCGGTGGCCCCGGCACCTCGACGCAGACCGTTGCCTATTTCCTGTGGGAGCAGGTCTGGGTGTTCAACAAGTTCAGCTTCGGCGCCGCAGCCTCGATCGTGCTGCTCATCATCTTCTCAATTCTGATCTTCGCGGCCATTTACATGCTGATCAGCCAACGCCGCCCAGTCGAGGGGAGCACGCCCTGAACGCTGAAGTAACCATGGCCGCCGAGGCGGCGCGGCAGCGAAGGCTGCGTCGTCAACGCGTGATGAGGGTCGCAAGACACGCCATCCTGCTGGCTTGGACGGGCGTCATCGTCTTCCCGATCTTCTGGATGATCTCGACGTCTTTCAAGGATGCTGGTGAGTGGGTGGCCTGGCCGCCCCACTGGCTGCCGCACCAACCAACGCTACTCAACTACGCTCAAATATTCGCCTTTGGCGCGCTCGACCCGACGCTCAGCCGCCAGGCGACTGAGCAGGCCTTCACCATTTGGAAGGGCCTCGGCGACGCCGCGCTGGTGTGCACAACCGCGTCGCTCCTCGCTCTCCTGCTCGGCACGTTTCTCGCCTACGCGATCTCACGCTTCAATGTCGGCGGCAAATACTTCCGACACACAATTTTGCTGATCCGAATGATTCCACCGATCGTGGTTGCCATCTCGATCCTCATTTACTACGCCATCATCATCCCCTATGCGACGACGGCGCTCCTCGGTGTCCGCATCAGCATGTTCGACACCTATGCGGGGCTTGTGCTCATCTATACGGTCACGACACTGCCCTTCGTCATCTGGATGATGCTGTCCTTTGTCGACGAGGTGCCCTACACGCTTGAGCACGCGGCGCGCCTCATGGGGGCGGGCCGGATCGAAGTAATCCGGCGTATCGTCCTCCCGCTCGTTGCATCGGGCATGGTGGTGACATTTCTGTTTGTCTTCATCCTCAACTGGGCAGAGTTTTTGCTGGCACTGACGCTGACACATCCGGAGGTCACGACGTTGACGGTGCTGCTCAACAAGTTTCAGAGTGCCGCGGAGGGTCGCCTCTATGGACCGCAAGCCGCCATCGGGACGATTGTCACCATCCCCGTCGTGGTCTTAGGCCTTCTGATCCAGAAGCACCTGGTAAAAGGTTTCAGCTTCGGCACGATCCGCAAGTAGGGCCCGAACCGAGTGAGCATGCACGGTGCCATCAGGGGGGAGAAACCGTGGCAGGAATTGCACTCAAGAACCTGGTTAAATCATTCGGCACCTATACCGCGGTCAGCGGAATTAATCTCGACATTCGCGACGGCGAGTTCCTGATCATGGTCGGCCCGTCCGGCTGCGGCAAGACGACAACGCTCAACATGATCTCGGGACTAGAGACGCCAACCAGCGGCGAGATCAGCATCGGTGGCACCGTGGTCAACGATCTGGAGCCGGGAGAGCGTGGGCTCGGTATGGTATTCCAGGATCTCGCACTCTTCCCACACATGACGGTGTTCGAGAATATTGCCTTTGGACTTCGCGTGCGACATGTGCCGGCCGCAGAGATCGCCAAGCGCGTGACCACCGCTGCAGAAACCATGCACATCGAGCAGCTGCTCACCAAGCTGCCGAAGCAGTGCTCGGGCGGAGAAAGCCAACGCGTCGCCCTCGCCCGTACGATCGTGACAAATCCAGCGGTGTTTCTGATGGACGAGCCGCTCTCCAGTCTCGACGCCAAGCTAAGGGTCGACATGCGCACCGAACTCAAGCGGTTGCACGAGCGACTCAAGGCGACCTTTATCTACGTGACGCATGACCAGGCGGAGGCGATGACGATGGCCGACCGCATTGTCGTGATGAGCAAGGGGAAAATCGAGCAGCTCGGCACCCCACTTGAGATCTACAATCATCCGCTGACGCAATTTGTGGCAGGCTTCTTTGGCTCGCCGACGATGAATTTCGTCGAAGGCGTGGTTGAGGGCGGTGCGGCTGGAGCCCGCTTCTCTGGCGCGGGTCTCGAACAGGTGCTGCCAACGTCCGGTTCCGATAATCTGTGCGGACGCAAAGTTGTGCTCGGTGTGCGTTCGGAGCATGTCATCATCGGTGACGCGGCGGCCTCGGCCACCGGCACGGTCCGTATGTTGCAGCCGCTCGGCGACGCAACCCTCGTGCACTTCGACGCCGAGCATGGCAAGTCGTTGGTCGCAAAAGTTGAGCCAAGCACTAAACTCGCCCCCGGCTCGCCGCTGAAATTTCGCTTTGCACCGGAGCATTGCCATTTGTTCGATGCAACGAGCGGTCAGCGGAACTTTTGACGTGTAAACTGCAATTCAGGCCGCTCCGTTCAGCGGCACTTTTTTTGCCGCCGCCGGCGCGCCGATATATCGTATGATCTGGGTCGACTCCTACATTCTCACGAGGACGGTGCGGGTGGGAAACCGAAGCCCGGTTTCTCTTCTGCGGCGAGGGTTGCGGTAGCGCCTTGAAGGTCCTTGTCCCAATTGGAGCACAGCTAAGAGCTCGTATCACCCACTCAGACGGTCGAAGTTCGACTTCGGCAAGCCTTACCTTCGCGCCATTGTTGGGCAAGTCCGGCTGCTAGGCGCGGCTCGATTTGCCGAGCAATCAATCTGCATTGAAGCGTTGCTCGGCATCACGCCAACAGATTTTGCCTGCGCGCGCTCGTGCGGCGTCCCTGCCGCGGCTACGTCGCCTACGTCGCCGTAGCGCCAACACCGGGGCTTTCTAATGCCTGGGTGGCACACAATCTAGCGTCCGATGGCACAGATGCGCACGAGCAACCCCGATGCAGCGCAATTGACGTTCATCGCATTCGAGCTGCTGCATCAGACCGGCGTCGATGTGGGCGGCTTACCCTATCCCGAGCGCACGCACGACTCGTTGATGCGTAGCGCAAAATGACAACCGACCTCATTTTATTTGCTGCGTCGCAGTGTTGCGCGTCGGCCACTACGGGCGCATCTACAAGTCCGGCTTCCGCGCCCACTAATCGATTGCTCTTACGACGGAAAAGCGTTCTTCGCGACTGCACATGGCAGCGATGCAAGGCAATCACAGCACGTCGCTCTGGGTCTCGGGAAAACAGTGAAATCCGCTACCTTTCTAGGAGTCGTGAGTCGGCATTGGACTTCAGGAAAACCAATAGGGAATGGCAAATGGACGCCATAGGCTTACTCAAATCGTGGATCGGGGCGCTCACGGACATCGGCTTGATGTTGCTGGCGCTGGCGATCGTAGCGTCGCTGCTCGTCGGAGGCACGCTGCCCTTCTTCGGTGGCGTCGTGGCTAACATCGTGTCGATGGTCAAGGATCTCGGCAGCAATGGTCTGGTTGGTCTGATTGCCGTGGGCCTTATCATGTGGCTGTTCTCCAAGCGCTCGCTCGCCTGAGCAAGTGCTGGCGAGGCGGGGAAACCCGCCTCGCAGTCGCTCTCATTGAGGACCACTCGCGATGATCGAGCGAATCCGAAAGATTGGCTGGCTTGCTGCTGAGGTCGGTCTTCTGCTGATTGTGCTTTGCATTCTTTTCAACATTCTGCTCGGCACGGATGGCGGACCTTTCATTGCATCTGTTGCCGAAAATGCATCCAAGTTCTTAGGAGGTCTGCCTCCTGGCGTAACGCTTGGAGTTGCCCTTATTCTCTTGCTCTACTGGTTCGTAAAGTCACGCGTGTTTTAGGCGCGAAGACCAACAAAAATCGCCGAATTGGCAAGTCACTGGTGGCGGATGAAGCAGGCGCTCGCGCAGTCCGCGTTGGTCAGCCGACAAAAGCGCTCAACAATGGCCGACGATTTTTCGACGGCCTGCAATCCTTCGAACGCGCTGCCCCTCAAGCCCCTCAATGAAACGCGCGGGTGCCCCGAGCGACGAGCACTCAGCCGTGAGGATTGTTCGCGCGGACCCGTTGCAGCCCCAAGCCTCCAGAGACGCACCCACCACTGTTGCTAAGCTCAGCTTCGCATCATTGCGAGCCAGAGGGCAGATTTCGCCAATTCTCTTCGTCTCGGGCCGTATGTGTAGCGCGCGCCTTGGACACGCGCGGTGGGACCCGCGCCGCTTGCAGATTTGCCCCCTCGCCGACGACCACGAACGGAGCCCACTTGGAGGGATGGGCGTTCCAGGGACGCCTATCGTCGGTCATGACGGCCAGCATGGCACGTCGAAAGGCTTCAGCCCGACCGATCCGCACAGAGCTGCGCATCTCGGCGAACGTACGGCTGGTCAGCAGGGTGGCGGCCTCAGAGTCGACATACCAGTGCGAGACCAGCAGTGCGCGGGCTCCCGCGTAGAAGAATGCGCGCGCGAGACCCGAGAGCGCCTCGGCGCCGGGCTCCTGCCCGGCGGCGGTATTGCAGGCGGACAGGATGACCCAATCGGCGTCAAGCTTAAGGCCCGCAATCTCGGAGGCCGTGAGCAGGCCGTCATCCTCCTCCGAGGCGACCGCGGGTGGGGACATCATGAGCGCAGGCTCAGCCCGGGTCTTGGCAAGCTGCGCCGTTTCACCGGCGAGGAGCCCATGCGTCGCGAAATGCACGACGCGATAGCCGTCAAGCCGAGCCGACTTGACCGCGGCTTCCGTCATGTGCTCGCCGAGTACGAGCGCGCTTGGTGTAGCGCCGAGACTGCGTGCCACGCAGCGAAGCTCATAGGCAGTATCCGGCAGGGGGCACGCCTCGCGCAGCGCAGCGACGTCGGCCAGGCCGCCGCGGAAGTAGCTGGTAATGGCGCCAGCGCGCTGCGTGCCGCGGGTCAAGACCGTATGGCTGCGTGCGACCTGCAACCCCTCGTCCGGGCACCTATCTGGAATGGCCGCCGTGCTGCACCCAGTGTGGCCCGCAAGCGCAGGATCGCCGAAGCCGACGTAGGGGTTTGAGGCCTCGGAAGGTCTGGCGTGGCGGCGCAGCGCCGCCAGACTGGCGACAGATGGCAGCACGCTGATGGGTTGGCGCGTGCCGAACCAATTCGCATGACGATAGTCGGCCAGCGCAGCCGGACCTGTGAGCTTCCGCGGCTCGGTGACGAGCACGGCGAACGGCAGGCTGGTCAGGGGCCCTGAGGGCACAATGAGCAGATGCTTGTCCTTGATGAGCCCTTCGGCCGGACCGAACAGCGTCTTGTACAAGCCGTGGGCAAGGGCGAGGTCGAAAGGCAGCAAGCTCGACGCCTCGGGGTCGAAATTCTCGTAGCCTCTACCTTTCAAGACGGCCTCGCATTTCACGCTGCTTTCGACCCCGTCCCAAAGCGTCGCATCGAGCCCACAGCGCAGCGCCATGACGGTGTCAGCTAGGGCGCGGCCGTCCAGGGCAATGCGGTGCCAAGCGACCTTGTTCTTGGTCACGACCCACGCCAGCATTTCCTGCGGCAACTCGAACTTGGCAAGTGGTGGCCCTTCGGCGAATAGCACCAGCGCCTCGTCCGCCCGTATCAGCGCTTGCGTCTCGGCAAATGACACCGGCTTGGGATTGGCGAGATCGGAGTACTCGGGGAACTTGGCGGCAAGCTCGGCGTCTATGCCCTTGAGACGTTCGTTGACCTCCTCCTTGGAGGCGTAGAGCCCCTTCAAAGCTTGTGTGTCGTTAGTGCCGACGGCCTCGAGCATCCGCTTGTCCTCGCTTCGGCGGCGAGCAAGCAGGCCCTCGCGCTCGCGCACCAGGTTGGCCATTGGTTGGTCGCCCTTGGAGAAGCGGGCGGACATCTGCGCCAGCGCCTCGGCGGCATCCGTCTGCAACGCCCATTGCACCACCTCGAAGCCTTCCGCCCGCCCTGCTGCGCTGCGCGGGTCGGCGCGATGGAGCGCGTCGGCATAGAAGCGTAACAGGCCGGAATGCTGCCTCAGCATCACCTTGGCCACTTCGGTCGAGTCGCCGCCATCGTCGTTGCTGCCCCGCCCTAGCAGCACCGGCTTCACGCGGGCCAGCAATGCCGCCGCCTGTACCCAATCGCCGCGCCGAGCCCGGATCACCGCCAAGTGGCCCAGATCGTTGGCTACGCTCTGATGATTGGGTCCATAGGTATTCTGGTTGAGCAAAAGGGCCCGTCGCATCAGGGTTTCCGCCTCGTCCAGTTGGCCGGCGCGGTAGATCAGGAGAGCGAGGTTGCTGAGCGCGGGCGCGAGCTTTGGATGCTCGGGTCCAAAAAACCTTTCTTCGATGGCGATGGCGCGCCGCAGCGTGGATTCGGCTTCGGCCTCCCGGTTGGTGCTCTCCAGCAAGAGAGCCAGATTGTTCAGCGCGGTCCCGACTTTGGGGTCATCGGGTCCATTAATCCGTTCGCGGATGGAAAGCGCTCGGCGATACAGAGCTTCGGCTTCGGTAGTCCGCTTGGTGGTGGCCAGGAAGGCGGCAAGATTGTTGAGCACCGTGGCAACGTGAGGATGAACGGGTCCGTCGATCTTCTCGCTGATGGCGAGATCGCGGCGATAAAGCGCCTCCGCCTCCTCCGTCCGACCGAGCCTCTCCAGCACCCTGGCGTAATTGCCCAACAGGCTGCCGATGATGCCGGCCTCGTTGCCGGCGCCTTCGTCGGTGGACAAGCGTATCCGCCGATAGAGCGCCTCCGCCTCGGCCAGCCGATTGGTGTCGGTGAGCAGCATGCCCAAGGCGTTAAAGGCGTGCAGCCCGTCACCCAAACCTATGGGCTCGTTAAGCGCCATCACGCGCCGATAGAGCGTCTCGGCCTCAGCCAGTCGGTAGGTCTCCCGGAGAAAGTGGGCCAGTTTGAGAGCAGCACCGCTCACCAGGAAATCCGTTTTCTCGGCAAGGGCAAGGTTGCGGCGGAAGATTTCTTCAGCCTCGGAGATCCGATTGGCCCCCTGGAGCACCTCGGCCAATTCCGCCTGAGCCTCCAGGACGCGCATCAGGCCGAGCGCACGCTGATCATCAGCATGGTCTTTCTCGGCTATGGCGATGAGGCGCCGCGCTAGCGTCTCCGCTTCGGCATGGTGAGCCTGCGCCTTGGACACCTCGAGCAAATCGCGGAGCACGATTTGCACACCTGGACCATCGACACCGCCAGCTTCCTTTTCCGCGAACGCCAACATGCGCTTGTAGAGCGGCTCCGCCTCGGCGTAGCGGCCCAGATGCTTGTAAAGCGAAGCGAGCGTGCTAAGCGAGGTCTTTAGAGAAGGGTCATTGGGACCCTCCACTTTTTCCATAATAGCGAGCGCGCGCCGCAACAGCGGTTCCGCCTCGGCGTAGCGATGCTGCGACTGGTAGAAGTAAGCCAAGTCTCTGAGCGGGTTCTGCACATTGGGGTCGCCAGGGCCACGCACACTTTCCACGTCGGCGAGCCATTCCTTGCGCAGGGCTTCAGCCTGGTCATGGCGGCCAAGCTTCACATAAAGTGACGCCAGGTTGTCGAGGGGGCGTTCCACGTCGCGATGCCCCCGTCCGCGCGCCGCCTTTATGATCGCCAGCGCGCGCTCGCGCAACGGCTCGGCCTCGGCATAGCGCTTCTGCAGCTCGTAGAGATAGGCCAAAGCATCGAACGGCCGCAGCATTTCTGGGTGGTCGGCGCCACGCGCCCTTTCCACGATGGCCAGCCAGCGGCGGTAAAGCGGTTCGGCGTCGGCGTACCGCTTCTGTTTCTCGTAGAGGTCGGCCAAGTTGCCGAGCTCTTTTCCCAGTGCCAGGTTGTTCGGACCCAGCGCCTTTTCCGTGATCGCCAGGGACCGCTTGCGCAGCGGCTCCATTTTCTCGAGGCTGCGCTGCTCTTCGCCCTTTGCATATCTGCGCCGTTCGTAGAACTGCACCAGCGTATCGAGCGGGCGGCGGATGTCGGGATGCTCGGGCCCGCGCGCTTTTTCAGCGATGGTGAGCCCACGTCGATAGAGCTCCTCAGCCTCGGCATGGCGGCTCTGCGCCTCGTAATTCGCTGCCAGCAGTTCCAACGGTTTGAGGGCGTCTGCCAGGTCTTGTTGATCGGACCCCACCGTTCTCTCCATGATGGCGATCCAACGCCTGAGGATTGGCTCCGCGTCCGTGTAGCGACGCTGTCTCCCGTAGAGCTCGGCCAAGCGTTGCAGCGGCTCTTTCAGGTCTGGATGGTCCGGACCGCGTGCCTTCTCCATGATGGCGAGCGAACGCTTACGCAGCGGCTCGGCCATGTCGTAGCGCTGCGTATAGGTCTCGTAGAGGCTCGCCAAGCTGTCGAGTGGACCGCGCACGTTCGGATGGTCCGGCCCATCGGCCCTTTCCGCGATGGCGAGCATGCGCAGGTAGAGCTGCTCGGCCTCGGCATAGCGACGCTGCTGGTTATAAAAGTTGATGACGTGGTAGAGTTGGTCTTTGAAGTCCGGGTGATCCTCTCCCAAGGCTTTTTCCACGATGGCAAGCCCACGCTTGCGCAGCGGCTCGGCCTCGGCAGGGCGCTGGCGAAGCTCGTAGAATGCCGCCAGCCTATTCAGCGGGCGCCGTACGTCCGGATGCTCGGGTCCTCGCGCTTTTTCCATGATGGCGAGCGCGCGCTGATAGAGCTGCTCGGCCTCGCTATAGCGGCGCAGGGGATAGGTATAAATCGAGGCGAGGTCAAAGAGCCCACCCACCAAGTCTGGATGGTCGGGGCCTGCGGCCTTTTCCATGATAGCGAGGCTGCGCCTGAGGAGCGGCTCGGCATCCGTATGGCGATCCCGGATTATATAAGCGCTCGCGAGCTTTTCGAGCCACGGGCGCACCTTCGGGTGGTCGGGACCGAGCGATTTCTCGCTAATGGCAAGCGCGCGCTTGCGCAGCGGCTCGACCTCGTCGTAGCGGCTCTGTTTCAAGTAGAACTCAGCCAATCTGTCGAGCGGGCCAAGCAAATCCAAATGCTCGGGCCCGCGCGCTTTCTCCATCATGGCGAGCGAGCGCTGGTAGAGCGGCTCAGCTTTGGCGGGGAGATTTTGCACCTTATAGAGCTGGGCGAAGTCAGCAAGCGTGTTGCTGATCGAGGCGTTGTCCGGCGCCTGCGCCTTTTCCTCGATCGCGAGGGCGCGTTGGTAGAGCGCCTCGGCCTCGACATAGCGCTTCGCTCGCAGTTTGCTGAAAGCCAAATTGGCAATGGCTTTTGCCACGTCTACGTGGTCGGCGCCCAATTCCTTTTCCAAAACCGCAACCGAGCGCGTGAAAAGCGCTTCGGCCTCGTCGCGTCTACCCAGGCTCTCGCGCACCCGTCCAAGATTTCCGAGGATCCTACCGACCGAGGCGTGCCCGGGTCCACGCGCGTTCTCCAAGACGCTCAGGCAGCGCTGGTAGAACGGCTCGGCCTCCGCGGGCCGCCCCTCCACATCGTGGATGAGAGCCAAGCCGTAGAGCAGATAGGCCAAGCGCACATCTTGTGGACCGAAGCTCTGCTCTCCGAGGCCGAGCGCACGCTGGGCAATCGGCAGGGCCTCGGCGTACTTGCCCTTGGAAAAAAGCTGCTCCGCCTGCCTATGCAGAACCTCGGCCTCCGACAACACGCCAAGCATCACCGGGACGACGTGCTCTTGGCTGGCGCGCATGAGCCGCAGTTGCACGCGGCTGCCGGCGCTCTTGGTCGCTAGTGCTGTTGTGAGGCCATTAGTGCTATCGACCTCGACCTCATCAAGCGCCACGATTATGTCGCCCGGCTCGAGACCTGCGGCCGCGGCAGGCGATCCTTCGATCGGGCGGATGACCTTCGCGCCGCGCGGCTTTTCCCAGCCGAGCCGCTCAGCGTCCTCTTTGCTGACGGCCTGCTGGTCGATCCCGAGCCAGCCCGGGCTCTGCTCTTGCGCCCAGCCCCTCCCGGTCAGCAGAAAAACCAAGATAATCAACAAACCATAAAACGAACGCATGCTCCGCAACTCCCCCTCTGAGCGTCACGGACTCCCTCATCCTCTCAAAATTAGCCCGCAAATCTGAGCGCAATGTGACAATCCAGGAGAGTGACCCGCCCAGGGCAGCTTTCGCGGAAGCCGTTCGCTGCAACCATCAGGTCCGCATGAACGATCAAAGGCATCAGCGTCATCGAAGCCGCGGTGCAAGCATTGGATGTTGCACGGGCCAGCAGGCCAGGGAGCAGGCTTGGCACATTTTTGTGTCAGTTGGCCCACCCGCCCGTGCCGCTTCGGCGCATCGAGGCGAGAGCCAGCTTGTCACGGCGCTATGCGGGGCCTTTGAAGAAACAAAATACGACCGAGCATATTGACAATGAGCGCATCGTTCGCCGTCAAGCTGGTAGTCCGGCAACGGCACCATCTGCATCGATCAGGACCTTCGTCTCGACTTTTAAGAACGCCTTGCCCTCTTTGGTCTTCAACGCTGCGTTCAAATTCAAGGCATCCGGATGTGCGTATTCGAGCCTGAGCGCTCGCTGATTATAGGCGCCGACGCCTATCAATAGGGCAAGCAAGCGCGGTTGAGGCTTGGGATCACTCGTTATGCCATCCCAAGTCAGGGACTGAGCGTGGCTCGCTTGCCTTGTCACCCGATCTGGCAACCACCGTCACCTTCACGCCGCGTCTAGGCAAAACAAGGTCGAGTTGTTTGGCATCGGCTTGGAACGGTCGTCGTTCTAACCTACTGGCTTGGCATGTGATCAGTTTTGATCAGAGAGAGCATAACGCGATATTTTGCGCTGCGACGCGGCCGCTGTTGTCATGCCGAGTTTCTATCCGCTATTCGACTTTTCTTCGGGTCTTGTGGGACCCGTCGGGCAGGCTGCAACACCATACTCCAATCGTCGGCGGCCTCCGAACTGGGCTCATGACCGGACGACACGTCATCCGAGCCTACAAAAGTTCGCGACCCAAAGATCGGTTGATCACTGTTACGCGTTCGATTGGCGTTTGCGAACTCGTCGAGCGAATAGTTGATGGGGAGATTTGCGAATGCAAAGATTGATGGCGGAGGCGATTTCCCTGGATGAGGCCGGTCCGGTCGCACCGTGAAGCGCCTGCCTGTCTCTGCTGTCGCGGCTGCGGGCGTATCGGACGAGATGCGAACTATCGAGCGCTTCGCGCCCACGGATTCCCGTACCGCTTGCACCGGCGCGGTATGATCTCGACAAGCTTGCCTGGTGCGCGTGCTGGTCGCGAGGCAGACATTGAGGTACTCGACGAACACATGACGCCCATTTATGGATTTCCCGAGTAAGGAGAATGGCAGTTTTCTGTTCCTGTCACAGAAGAGTTTAGGGGGAGTGCCACTAAATGCCCGAGTTTGGGAAAGTGCGAGTCTTTATCTACGAAATCGGTCTTGGATTTTCGGTAATAGTTATCGGAGCGTTGTTGCTAGCGTTGCTATACGCTAAGCCCGACATGTTGCCTTGGTCGGCGGACCTCTGGAGCAAAGGAGCTTTTACGCTCCTGACCATCGGAGGTACTGTTTGTTCAAGTGGTTTCTTTCGAATGATGTTTGCGGACAGGGTGGATAAGGTAGAGAAAAACATTCTTGATGGAGTCGGCAAGGTAGAGCAGACTATTCTAAATGGGATCAATGGAATAATGCCAGTGATAATGCAATTTGAGCCAAAAGGGATAAGTCGGGTGGATGCCGACAATCGCAAATATCAGTATTTATATTGGAGGACAAATGATAGACGAGGAAAGCCCGTCTGGCTTCGATTTGATCAACTCTCTTGGACCTCGCAGGCTCACCCATTTGAAACTGCCAAAACCTTCATTCACGGTAAAAAGCAGGAATTTATTTGCACGATGGTTCAACTCCAGGGTTGCTTGGTTGTTATCGCGACACGAGTGCAACCAAATGGAGAGCTGCACTGGGAGATGGCCGGGCTTAATTTCTTCGACACACGATTGAGCGAACAGAAGCACTTGTTTGGTCACGTGCGTCACCAAAGCATGGGTAATGAACGACAAACACTATCGTCTTGCATTCTTTCCACCGAAGAGCTTAGCGGTGCTGAAAAGTTAGACAAAGATCTTGATGTAGACTGGCTCGATAGTGAGTGGGCGCGCGGCCACGCCGTTACCCTCAATCTTCCGGCACTTGACAAGGCTCTGGCGCCCACCTCGTAAGACAAGCGGCGGCGAGCAAGGTACTAGAAAATTGAGCTCTTGGGTGCGCCTGTCCAAAGGCCCTCGCGCTCAGCGATCTGTCGTGCCAACTTCAAGAGCGAGTGCCCGACGATGCGCATACTCACTCTCCCCCAGAACCATTCACGGGCAACTTAATCAAAGACCTCGCGGCGGGGATATGACCGGAATGCAACTAGCCTTGCTTGTTGTGTAACACCGCGCAGGTGTTCCACGTTGGATTGGCTGCTGGTCGTGACCCGGAAGCCAACGCAGTGTCCATCGCACAGGTTGGGACCAGCATGGCCGGCTTTGGACGGGGCGGCGCCTAGACCTCCTCGTGCAGCCCGACGGATGCGGGTTGGATCGTCCAGAAGCGCCAGTGACGCGCGGTGACCATCGCTACTCTCGCTTTTTCACCTCCGTGCCCGCTTGTTAGCCGGTTGCGGGCACGGATCCGGGTGGCTCGGCGAGCAATCGTCAGCCCCGAGCGATCGATCGCCATCCCCGAAAGCAACTGCTCGGGTGCATTCTACGCGGCATGACCTGATGTTCATTGCGCTCGACGGTCCCCAGCACAACAGACCGACCATTAGGCCTTACGCATCCATTCGGCCAAGCGTGTTGCGGCCTCCTCGAGCTGATACAACTGCCGGTGGAAACAAAGCCGAAAAAAGGCGTCACCGCCTTGGCCAAATGCTGCCCCCGGGGCCAGGCCGACGTTGGCCTCATCGACGATCTCGAACGCCGCCTTGCGGGAGTCTTTTACGCCATCGATCGAGAAAAAGAGGTAGAAGGCGCCCTGCGGCCGGCTAACGCGAGCACGGCCGGCCGCCCCTAGTATTCCACACACAAGGTCGCGCGCTTGGCTCGCGCGCTCGATTTGCGAAGCAAGAAAGCTGTCACCTTGATCCAGCGCGGCGACGCCACCGCGCTGCATAAACTGAGCGACGCCCGATGTCGAATACTGGATCAGGTTCTCAAATGTTTGCTGCAGTGACGGGTGCACACGCAGCCAGCCCATGCGCCAGCCCGTCATGGCCCAGTTCTTGGAGAACGTATTTACAAAAAGGATGCGATCTTCTGAATCTACCATGTCCATAAAGGACGGGGCACGGCGGTTACCGTAGAAGAACAGCGCATAAATCTCATCGGCTATGATCCAGAGATGGTAGCGTCGGGCGAGATCCAGGATTGCTTTCAACGTTTCTTCGTCAGCTGTCCACCCCGTGGGGTTCGATGGGCTGTTGATGAAGATGGATGTAGTCCGCGGTGTAAGCGCTGCTTTGATTTTGTCGACATCACAGGACCAGCCATTGTCAGAATGGTCCAGTTGGACGGCGATCGGCGTGGCGCCGGCGATAGCGGCAGCGGCCGCGAAATTGGGCCAGGCGGGGGAGAGATAGACGGTTTCATTGCCGGCCCCGGTTGTAGCCTGCAACGCCAGCTGAATCGCCTGCATGCCCCCGCCGGTAATCAGAAATTCGTCCTCCGAAAACTGCCTGTCGAAATGGCGCGCGTGATAGCGCGCCAATGCCAGGCGCAAATCGGGTAGTCCGCGTTGCCAGGTGTAGAAAGTCTCTCCGGCACTGAGCGCCCGGTTGGTGGCGTCTGTAATGAAGGTGGGTGTCGGCAGGTCCCCTTCTCCGACCCAGAGAGGGATAAGGCCAGGCTTCCCGCGACCATAGTTGGCGACGGCCACGATACCGCTTTCCGGCGCATGTCGGGCATCGGCGCGGATATCTTCGAGCAAGGTCATTCAGTTTCGCTTCGGCTGAGGACTAGGGGTCGTAGGAGCCGCGACTTTGGGAGATCTCTCAGATTCGTGAGCTTGTTTTGCGTGAGAGTACCAATCCTAGGCTGGCCGCTTCCTATACGCGTCCTGGGATCTATCCCTTGTCGCACCGTCTTGCAATCAGCTAACCGTTCTCGATCTTACGGGCGCGTCCTGCTGTGGGTCGGTGCCGCCGAGCCCAACTTCTATGGCAGGAAGCCATCAACACTATCGGGTGATGCGGTATTTTAGCTCGTCGGACTGCGATGGCGTGGTCCGATTTCCCGGACGCACGAGGTGCCTGGCCACATGTCGTGGGGTCACTTCAGCGTGCTGCAGCGCAAAATGCCGTCAAAACCAGCCCGCTTGGCGAAGGCCTGGTCGATGACCACCCGGGCGGTCCCGGTCGAACTAGTGCCTGTAGCGGTATCTGCAGAGCCGTTTACCTTGCAGCCCGTAGTACACTTTCCGCACCACATTGAATGGCCAATCACGCATCTGGCATGTGTGCCCGACAACGTAGTCTCCGGCCAGGTAAACACCGACACCGATGAGGATTGCTCCACCGTCCGCTTTCGCAGTCTGGCTGCTGACGCCTGGGACGATTGCCGTCATCATCGAAGCTACAAGTGCCGTCGAGATTAGCTTCATGTTACTCCCCATGCTGGTAGGGTGGAGCACTCCCGCACAGGCTGATGATGTGTTCGGAAGGCATGGGCTCCGGCGTTGAATCCTCGACAGAGCCCATGCGTCGGAGAGTACCGGGGCAGCACTTGCGTGCGTTCTCAGCTCATATCCCGCCAGCTATTGCACCGCTGCGGATATGGCGAGAACTTGGCGGCGCTGTGGTCATTCCGGGGTTGCCCTAAAACGTGAAGTCGTTGCAACACTGAGAAAAGAAGTTGAGTGCGCAGGGCTCTATCGATCGATGCTCCGCTGACGTACGCGCGTCCAGCCGGCCCGTCAGAGCCCATACGTCGGAGGGTACCGGGTTAGGTGCCGCCGTGTTCAGGCAAACCGGCGTTGGAAGCTCGATGCGGACACGGACAGATAGAAGCGTTAACTGCGCGGGGTCGCAAGGCGTGCTCTGTGTCCGGCATCGGTGACCCAGGAGCCGCGCGTTAAGGCCTTGCAAGATGCTAGAGTTCGCTACCACAAGGGAGAGAGTCGCATGAAATTGGCAGGCAAGGTCGCCCTGGTCACCGGTGCGCAGCAAGGAATCGGCGCAGCCATAGCGGTCGCGCTGGCCGATGAGGGGGCCGACGTTGCGCTCACATGGCTCGACAACCAGTCTGCGGCAACGGAGGTAGCGGCGCGCATCCACCAGGCCGGTTGCCGCAATCACCTCCTGCGCGTCGACGTCGCGCGGCTTGCAGATATCGAAATGATGGTTACGGAAACTGCCGGCGTTCTGGGCCCGCCGGACATCCTGGTCAACAACGCCGGCGTCTATCCGCGGGTAAAACTGCTTGAGATGCGCGAAAGCGACTGGGACTATGTGCTCGATATTAACCTCAAGGCGGGCTGCTTTGCCACCATCGCCGTAGCCAAGGCGTTGATCGCCGCCGGCAAAGGCTCTGGCTCGGTGATCAACATTTCCTCACAGGCGATTCGTGGGGCGGTGCGTGGTGTGCATTATAGCGCGAGCAAGGGCGGCGTGGTTTCGATGACGCGCGCCATGGCGCTCGAGCTTGCGCCGCACAACATCCGCGTCAACGCCATCGCGCCCGGCACGACCGACACGGCCCAACCGCGCTACGGCAACACAGATGCCGAGCTGATCGAGATGGCGCGCACCATCCCGCTCGGCGGCAAGATGCTGACCCCCAATCAGGTCGCGCGGACGGCTGTCTTCCTCGCTTCCGGAGATGCCAATGCCATTACTGGCCAAGTTCTGCACGTCAACGGAGGATCGTACATGCCATGAAGATCCGCGACCCGTGACGCCGCTGTCACGCTGAGTGATAGCAAATTCTCTCTGGCCGCCACAGCACATCGCCGCCCCCGTGAGTGGCAACCCTCGCGTGTCACAGTATGATCCCATAAGAATATTCAACGCGCAGTTCAGGAGTTTCGGGATGAGTTTTGCAATCGGCAACGGCCCACCTCCGCCATGGACCCATTGAACCCTCATCAACCAGCCGAACCGGACGCTGACGGTTGATTGCGAACTCGGTGGCAAGCAAGGCCGCGCTATTGCTGCGGTTCTCGCGGAACTGAGCAACTTGCGGCGGTCCCGCCTGACCCGCGCTTCCACCACGCCCTTATTGGGCGAGGGAGCATTAATGGTGCTCCACGGACCCGCTCGACGCCTGGGCCGACACGCGTGTGCTCATATCAGCGACCCGCCGAAGCCGTCTGCGCAGGTCGGGCCGTCATACCACGACGGGATCGGCCTTACGGGTCTGACCGCGCCGCCTCCCAATCGCCCTTCACCATGCCCCGGCGGATCACCGGCGTGTAGCGGTCGCCGTCGCCGCGGGCCACCGCCTCCTCGAACACCCGGTGCATCAGCTCGGCGCAGCGGGCATTGATGCCGTTCTCCTTGGCAAGCTCCCGCGCGTAAGAGAGATCCTTGATGGCGTAGCGAACCGAGAATGCCTGCTCCGGGTAGTCGTGGGTCACCATGTGCTTCATGCCGTGGTTCCTCAGCACAAAACTGTCGGCCGAGCCCTTCGACATCGTCTCGAAGAGCAGCCTGCCATCCACGCCCGCAGCCTCGGCTATGGAGATGGCTTCGGCGATGGCCATGGTGGTCTCGAACACGACCATGTTGTTCATCACCTTGACGACCTGGCCGGCTCCGACCCCGCCGCACAGCGTGATCTCCGTGCCCATCGTCGCCAGGATAGGCTTTAGGCGGGCAAACACGGTTTCGCTCGCACCGACCATGATCGAGAGGGTGCCGTCAACTGCTGCCCGTCGCGTGCGAGCGACCGGTGCATCGGCGAACTCGACGCCCTTGGCTTGAAACGCGGATGCCAGCTCTCGCATCAGCCGCGGCGGCGCCGTCGACATATCGACCACCGTCTGTCCCTTGCGCACGAGGCCTAGGAGGCCACCGGGCGCGCGAGTCACGGCCTCGACCTCCTTGCCTCCGGGTAGGCACATCAACACCACGTCCGCCTCGGCGACCGCATCTGCGAGCGAGGTAGCCGGTGTGACACCTTCGGCCTGCAAACGCTGCAGTGGCTCCTGTCGCGTGTCGTAGCCCATAATTCTCCAGCTACCCCTTTGGGTCAGGTTCCGGCACATGGCCTCGCCCATCACGCCCAACCCAATGAAAGTCACCGTCTTGATGTCCATGGAATGCTCCTGGCGTCGCAAGCAGACAACGACATTAAGGTCAAACAACATCGCGACGGAAGCGTGCCGCCCAACAAATTCGAAAGCGGGCAACGGGTTCCCTGCGCCGGCTGGCCCAACAAACCGGGGATCGACGATCTTGAAAGCATAGCGATAGGCGCTACCGCTTGATGATCTCGGGGCCGCGGCCGTCTTAAAGCTCGTTCGGATTTGCCTGGGATTGTCTAACGAATGCGATTTTTCGCCCGGCCTTGAAGCCCTCAAACCGTTCAACTGCGTATGGAATGGATCATCAAGCGCCACGAATGCGAGGCGGCGAGCAGAGCGAGGCAGTCTCGCCGACACATATTCTTGCGCCGGATCGAGACGGCGAGACCCCGGCAACGCGAGGCGGGCAAAGCTTAGGGCCGTTAAGCTCTTGTCGAAGGTTCTTTACGGGCCGGATCAGCCGCCCTTCGCCGCAACCGAGTCTACCGCCTGCCGGTCACCGTCCGTTTCTCGCCTCATCTCTCGACAACGTCTGTATAATTCCGGCATGATGCTCATCGCACCACCTTGCGGCAGGTAAGAAGCGTCGCGGCAACGCCAACCGGCGGGTCGTCCATGCCAGCGCGAATTAAGCGGCTGCAGCTGATTGCGATATTGTTTATCGCTGTCGTCATTGTCGTTCCGCCGCGCGGGTTGCACGGCCAGATGCCCTCAGACGCACCGGTGTTGCTCGTTGACATCAAGGGTGCAATTGGCTTCGCAACGGCAGATTATTTCGCCAAAGCCCTCGCGCGCGCGGCCACCCTCGGTTCGCCGGTCGTGCTCGCTCGGCTCGATACCCCGGGTGGTCTGCTTAGTTCCACGCGCCAGATGATCCACGCCATTCTTGCCGCGCGCGTGCCCGTGGTGATGTATGTGGCGCCGAACGGGAGCAGGGCGGCCAGCGCCGGCACATATCTTCTTTACGCCTCACACATAGCCGCGATGGCGCCTGGCACCCATGTCGGGGCCGCCACGCCGATTGCGCTATCGGCTCCCGGGCTGCCTGGCCCCCCCTCGCCGTCCAAGTCTGAGAAGCAATCTGAATCTGACCCGGCCAATTCGGCCGAGCGCAAGGCCATCAATGATGCCGTGGCCTACATTCGTTCACTGGCCGAGGTCAGGGGCCGGAATGCCGATTGGGGCGAGAAGGCGGTGCGTGAAGCGGCGACGCTAACGGCAACGGCAGCCCTCAAGCAGAAAGTGATCGACGTGATTGCAAGAGACGTCGACGAACTGCTGTCAGATATCGATGGACGATCGGTCGCCACGGCCAGCGGGGAGGTACGGCTCGCCACAAAGGGCCGGCGCGTGGTGGAGATGAAGCCCGATTGGAAGATGGAGGTAATGTCGGCAATCACCGATCCGAATATCGCTCTGATCCTGCTTATGATCGGCGTCTATGGCATTATTTTCGAGTTTTTAACGCCAGGCGCGATAGCGCCCGGTGTAGTGGGTGGCGTTTGTCTTATCGTGGCGCTGACCGCGCTGTCTGTACTGCCGGTCAATCTCGGTGGATTGGCGTTGCTGCTTTTCGGCATTGCCCTGATGGTCGTTGAGGCCTTCGCTCCCAGCGTCGTCATCGGCGTCGGCGGGCTCATTGCCTTCGTGCTCGGAGCGTTGTTCCTGTTCGATCCCGGCGATACCGACATCCCCCTCAGGGTCTCCTGGCAGGTACTCGTTGGGATGGCGGCGCTCAGCGCCGCATTCTTCATGGGTGTAATGGGGTTCGCCATGCGCGCGCGCCGACGTCCCGTGCGGACAGGTGCGGAAGAAATGCTCGGAAGCACGGGCAAAGTCGTGGATTGGGCAAAGGATCGGGGGCATATTTTGCTCTATGGCGAAATCTGGGCAGCGCGGTCGAACCAGGACCTTGCCAAGGGCCAGGAGGTGCGCGTCGTGGCTCGCACGGGGTTGACACTCGAGGTCGAGCAAAGCAGCTGATTTGAGGAGGAAACATGTCAGACATGCAATCTCTGGGTTCAATCCTCTCAAGCGCACTCCCGCTGCTCGTCATCGTTGCGATTGCCGCCTACTCAATACGTATCCTGCGCGAGTATGAGCGTGCCGTTGTGTTTCTGCTCGGTCGCTTCTGGAAAGTAAAAGGTCCTGGCCTCGTGATTGTCGTGCCTTTCATTCAACAGATGGTGCGCATGGACTTGCGAACGCGCGTGCTCGACGTGCCGCCACAGGATGTGATCTCGAGGGACAACGTCTCCGTCAAGGTCAATGCCGTGGTCTACTTCCGTGTGATCGACCCCGAGAAGGCAGTCATCCAGGTCGAGCAGTTCGAGGCCGCAACCAGCCAGTTTGCACAGACTACGCTGCGCTCGGTCCTTGGGCAGCACGACCTCGATCAGATGCTGGCGGAACGCGAGAAACTCAACACAGAGGTGCAGCGCATCCTAGACGAGCGAACCGACGCGTGGGGTATCAAGGTGAGCAATGTCGAACTCAAGCATATCGATCTCAACGAGAGTATGATCCGCGCCATCGCCAAGCAGGCCGAGGCAGAACGCTTACGGCGCGCCAAAATCATCGACGCCGAGGGCGAGTTACAGGCGGCCGAGCGGTTGGCCCAGGCGGGCGAGATCCTCTCCAGGCGCCCCGAGGCCATGCAGCTTCGCTATCTTGGTACGCTGCTCAATATCGCCGGCGAAAAGAGCTCAACCATCGTCTTTCCCCTGCCGATCGATTTGGCAAGGTCGCTCGGGAGCGGGCAGAAGGGCTGAGCTAGGCGAGAATCCGAGGCAACTCGCTTGCGATCCCGGGCTGACCCACAGCGATCCTGAGCTTCGGCGCTGGCTGCAACACGGCATCGCACGCCCCGTGCGGTCGGCATCGAGAACGGATATCCTACCTACACCTTTTCTACGCTCGCGAGGTGGTCAAAACCTAAACCAGGCAGTTGGAAAGTCATCCACCTTCCGCTCGACGACCCGTGTTGGGCGGGCCTTCGTAGTTTCAAACCAAACGAGGCGACGGAAAAAATGAAGATCAAGAATGTCGGCGTGATGAGCCCCGGTGACATGGGTCAGGCGGTATCGGTTCAGTTGAAAGCGAAGGGCTTGAATGTCTACACGGCGTCAGAGGGCCGCAGCGAGCGCACACGTGCACTCGCGCGCGAGGCGGCATTAACAGATATTGGTAGCGTTACCCGGCTCGTTGATGAGTGCGATGTTGTGCTCTCGATCATGGATCCGGGTGCCGCTGTTGCCTTCGCTCATGCAGCGGCGGATGCGTTGCGGGTCACAGGTCGCCATACGCTGATCGTCGACTGCAATGCGATTGCACCGGATACCGTGCATGAAATAGCCAGCTTAATCGAAAAAGCGGGTGGACGTTTTCTCGACGCCGGCATCATTGGGCTGCCGCCGCGCGGCAAAGTGAGAACCAAGCTGTACGTATCGGGCCCCGGTGCCGCTGATCTCGAGCAACTCGCCGGACCTCAGTTGCTCGTGCAGGTGATTGGCGAAGGCATCGCAGATGCGAGCGCGCTAAAGATGTGCTACGGCGCCCTCAACAAGGGGACCCAGGCGCTGTGGCTGGAAGTGTTGATTGCCGCACAGCGCCTAGGCGTCGCCGACCTGCTCGACCAGCAGTTACGGCAATCCCAAGCTGAGCGTTATGGTTGGGTGGTTGGCCAATTTCCCGTCTTACCGCCCAAGGCCTATCGCTGGGTGCCTGAAATGCTCGAGATCTCCAAGACCTTGGGTACGGCCGGCATGACGCCGAAAATGTTTCAGGGAGCCGCCGAGATCTATCGCTTCATCGCCGGAACGTCGCTTGGCAAGGAGACGCCGGAAACATGCGACAAGACGCGGGACGGTAGGGATGTCGTGCGATTATTGGCCAAGGAGCAAGATGCATCCATGGCGCGCTAACGTGGTGCCCGCCGGAATATTTGTGCTTTACGCTTGCGAGCAGCCTGCCCGCGGTCAAGCCGCCGTTCGCTCGGTGCCCGGGTGGCTCAACGCTTCTCGTTGGTTCCCGTCTCCGGCATCAGAGCCGCAGCCTTCAAGCCTGCCTGTACCTTTGGCACCGTGGCCTTTACGTCGGTGATAGGAAGGCCATGGGTCGGGGCAATTGTCTTGACCCCATACCGCTCAATCAAGTGGTCGAGACGATCGCAGTAAGCGTTCATATCGGCGAACTTGGTCCAGAAGAGCGCCAAGTCTGCGAACGTGGAAGATACATCCGGCAGGTCGAGCGAAGTGGCCTCCTCGGCAACCAAACCGCAATGGCCGTCCTCGTGGTAGTGGCTGTAGGCAAAGCCGTCGCCCGGGAACAGCACACGCTCGCGCGTCTCGAAAGCCCACCAAGTCGTGCGCAGGTCGCGGATCACCGGCTCCACCGCCATCAGGCTGCGGCAACCGAGGTCGATTTCGTCGCCTTCCTGCATCCAGCGCATGCGATCTTCGTAATGCGGAAACGCCAGGTGATAGTCGCTGACATCGCCGCACAGAAGCGTATCGGGAAAAGTCTTCAGCACGCGCCCGAGGCCGCCGCAATGCGGTGTCTCCTGATGGGTGACGAAGAGATATTTGAGCGGCGGCACCCCGCTGGCGAACAGCTCGCCCATATGCCGCTCAATGACCGGAAAATCTTTGGGATGGCCGGTCTCGATCAGGCACGAGGCCGTCTCGCCGGCGATCAGGTAGGCGGCGTTGTAGCCATGATAAACCTTGCCCTTGTGGCGCTGTGCCAGGCAGTCCCCGATCCAGAACACGCCGGAGGCGATTTCACGCGGCATCTTGCCAGCCATTTCACCTTTCCTCGTCGCGAAAGACGTAGCGCGATACCGCGACGCTCTTGTCGCAAGACTTGAGAAACTCATCCAGCATCCGATAGTGCCGCGCCACCACCTTGGGACCGCGCAGGATGCAGCCGTAGCCAGGTGCAATGGTCTCGACCTCAAAGCGTTCGAACACCTCGGAGATGTCGCGGCGGATCTGATCGGTGGGTGCGCCCTCCAACCACCAGTAGCGCGTGTTGAGCATGAACGAGCGCAGCTCTCGCTCGGTCGTGCTGTCAGCCTCGTCGGTCACGACCCATGGTCCGTGCTGGTGGGTACGCCAAACGTGGGTAAACAAGTCGGAGCTAAACAGCGTGCGCGTGGCGCGGTCGTAGAGCCAGCGCGTAGCAATCAATCGGATCGGCGCGTTCACGACGTCGATAGGCCGACCCGTCTTGCCGATCTCGATCGTGTCTGCTCGGGTCACGGCAGTTATCCGCATGGACTCCAGGACGCTGCGACCGTCGGGCTTAGCGCCAAAATCGAACCACAGGGCGGCGTCGACATTGCTGGCGTAGCATTGCTCGACGTTGAAATGTGCGGCGAATGCCTCGACATTGTTGATGGACATGAATTCGTTGAGCCGCAGCGGGAACATCGACAGTGGCAGTGTGGGCCCAATCAGGGTTTCGATCTGAGCACGGATAACGGGCTCATCCTTGCCGAAGCCGGTATCAATCAGCAGCGCAGCGTCGTTCTCGGTCAGCAGGTAGCTGTTTGCCACCGAATATCCACGCGCACTACCGGGATAGCTGCTGACCCGACCATCGAGCGCAAAAGCATTCTGCAGAGCGTATAGCTTGCCTTCAGTAAGCGCGAATATGCGCTCGCCAGCGGGTCTCTCATCTCCCGCGGTCGATGGAACAGGCTCTATCGACATGGCCATAACTCAAACCTTATCAATCCTCGGCGGTGAAGGGAACGGGGTGACTATGCTGTTTCGGGACCCCTCGTCCGTGACATCGCGGATACGATTAGCGCCAGGGTCGTGCTCCCGCGCGCGTTACAATCCCCAAAATGCGCGCATCTCGAAACGAGGAGCCGAATGCGCTCAGCAGTGGGTTTCCTCGCGCCATGACGTTGGCAACGATGCGCAAGAGGTCATACTCGCGTCGATACGGAGCTGCCGAAGCGGGTTTTTGTCGCTGTGTCGTCTCCTTATCTAATCAGCTCCCACACGCAAAGCAGCGTATTCGTCGACGACGCGGGCAGCCTTTCGACCGTCTAGCGAGGGCGCAGGTCGGGTGCAGCCACCGCTCCCAGGTGCCTACTTCCCTTGCGAACGTCGGTCGTGCAAACGCCAGTAAGACCACGCCTCGTCCGTCTTGAACGGCACTTTGTCGAACCACTCTGGCGACCGCTCGCTCGGGGTCTTAGTGTCGTCTTCTCCGATCGACGCCAGGATCCGCTTGATGTCATCCCGGACGCCTTCGCTCTGCAGGAAATAGTCGTGGCCGTATCCCTTCCAGATCCTGTCGAGCCGCCACCAGCGCTCCGGCCCGGTCGCGTCGATAACATGCACGTTCTTAACCTCGACCAACAGGGGCTTGCCGTCATCGTCGAGCTCACCCATGCGAGAGGCACCGCTCCGCAGAACTTTGGACGCCAGCAGGGCCGCGTCGGTCATTGAGGCATAGACCGTAACGCGATCCGCGTACGGGGCGATGCGGCGGATCTTCTGGTCGAACACCGGCCTCGCCACGTCCGGGGCGGCAAACATGATCTGACCGATGCGTATCTTCGTCGGTCGGACCGCGCCTTCCCGCTCGGTTTCGAAGACCGAGCGAAGCGCGCTCAGCGCCCGCAGCGCAGGCTGCGAGCCCATGCTGTGCACAAGGATGTCGATATCGTCGATATCGGCATCGCGCATCAGCAGCTTCAAGAATGACTGCAAGAACGGCTCCGCCTCCTCGGCGTTATCCATGTCCGCAATGTAGTTGAGGGTGCTGGCCGCCGAGGGCCAGCTGTACATGTAAATGCGGCCGCTATAATTGGTCGCGGATTTGATCTGTGCCACCGTGAAAAGGGCGTCCTTGAAGGACATATTGTAGCCGTGGATAAACAGCAACGCGCTGCTGGCGCTCTCTGAGCTTTCAATCCCTCTTGTGAGGAGGCGTCTTGCGACCCGCCCCTTGGGCGCCGTCCTCGTCTGCGCCCTCCCGGCAAGCTCATGGGCCAGATAGAGCTGATCGCCAAGATCGGCTTCAGGGGTGGAATGGAGCAGGTGGTACCAGGTGATTTCGCTTGAGGCCAAATCGCCGGCATTCTTTACATCGTTCTTCGGAGGCACCACGTAGGCACACCCGAGATGCAGCTTGTTGCCGGGCTCGTTGAGGAAAAGAGAATCCGGATTGGCGACGGGTCCGCCTTTCTGTCCGAAGGCAACATTGCCCTTGCGATCCGTGCCAAAGAGAATGCGGATGCTGTTCGGTCCGGCCTTGTCCAGTGTCTCCGGGCACGGCTTGGTGTCCACCACCGACCAGCCGTTTTCTCGGGGGAACGCGCTCACCACCAGATTGGCGACACCCTGCATCATCAGCTGCCAGCCTCGGGCTGTCGGCTCCGGCTTAGCGGCATCGGACTGAGAGGGCTCGGTTGCTACCACCGGCGCGAGAAAGTCGGGAACCTCGAGAAAAGACTTGGGGGGCGCCTTGCGATAGCGCATCAACACCCCCATAAGCTTGTCCTTGGACGTGAGCACCAGGTTGGAAGAGACGTACCCACCCTCCTTGTCTTCGGCGTCCCCCATGGCGGCGAACTCCTCGGAAGTCAAATGCAGACGTCTGTACTTCAGCGCCACCTGCATGATGTTCTGCCTGAACAGCGCAATGGGCGTGAAATCGGAGAGCAAGTGAATGACAGGTCCCACCGAGACGTTGCTGACATTGTCACGATATTCCTGCCAGTCTCCGCCAGTGGCGCTCCCTACAAATTTCTGCGGCGTTTCACTGACAAATTTGAGAGGCACAAGCAGTCGGAGGTCGGTCTTCGTTCTCGGGTCCGGGTCCTTGTACGTCAACACCTTCAGGCCGGTCGTGGCGTAGAATTTTGCTTTGGCCTCCTTCAGTTTGTCCTTCTCCTCCTCGCTTAGCGGTTCCATGCCCCGCGCGAATTTATACGCCCTACGGAACCATTGCACGGCCTTGCGGAGATCGCTTCTCGACGCCTGCCCGGCCGTCGCGTCGAGCACGCCCAAGGCTATAAGCTGTTCTTGGACCTCGACATCCTGAAGTTGATTGACAAGACCCGTGCTCATCGGCTGCTCCTGCTGACCCCACGCGGGAGCAACAAAGGCCAAGGCAATAGCGGCTGCGAGGTTGAGGAAGCGGGGTGTCAGCATAAAATCCCCCTATTTGGGCATGAATAGCGTCGAGCAAACCAAAGGTCTCGGTCCGCTTGGCCGGCCTACGGCACCAAGTGAATGACTGCAGGGAACGCGACGGAACGCGGCATTGGGTCCCCCAAATCACAAACCGTTTGATGCGCTCATTTCCCGCGGTGCGCGCAAGGCTCCTATGCCACGACTGCTGTCGCGATGGAAGTGAAATGGGAGTGGACCGCCGCGGCCCTCATGGATCGAAGAACGCAACGCACCTGCAGAAAGAAATCGATCTAACTAGGCGACGCTTGAGACGCTATCGCGCACGCAAAGGCGGTTTAGGCGTGAGCACCAAAGTACCAACCGGGGGCTAGCGTGCGAGGCTTGGCTGCGTCGCCCATGTTGTTTTCCACGAAGACCGCGGGCGGTGAAGATTTCATCCCGGCTCGAAGCCCTTGGCCTTTAAGCGCGCTGCGGCTTCCGGTGCGGTAAGAAACTTGATGAGTTCTTTGGCCGCATCAGGGGCTTTGCTGCCGCCACCGATTGCCGGCGGTAAATACGGTCATGCTGGCGAATTCACCTGGCAGCGGTCCGACGAGCTGTGCGCCTGCGACTGGCACGATTTCCGAGCCCTGCGCGACGCCGAGCTCGGCCTCACCCTTGGCCACGACTTCGGCCGCTTGCGCCCCGGGCACCAGTATGGTCTTTGCCTTCATCTGCTCGGCTATCCCAAGACGATCGAGGACGCGTGCGAAATAGACACCGCTCGCGCCACCTTTTGCGGGATCCGCATAGACGATGGATCGAGCGTTAAGAAGGGTCTGCTTGAATGCGTCGACCGTGGTGATATCTGGCTTCGGTGCTCCCGCGCGAGCGGCCACGGAAACGGGGGTGCCCGCCACATTTGTCAGGCTGCTCGCCAAGAGCTTCTCTTGCTTTTGCAGCTCGTCCATCACGCCGCGCGACAGGATGATCACGTCGGCACTCTCACCTTCGAGAATGCGCTTTCGCTGAGGAGCTATGAGATTGTAGTCGATGCTCAGCTTAGTCCCCGTCGTCTTCTCAAACATCGACGCAAGTTCGTCGAGCACCGAGGCGAGCGCGACCGAGGTGAGCACCTTGAGCTCAGCCCCCAGCACTGCATTGGGATGGACTGTTCCGAATATGGCCGCGATGGCGGCCCACAGCACCAACGACATCCTTCTCATGGTGTGCTCCGTGCGCAGGATAGACCATTAAGAGAAAACAAGTGGATCGTGACAAGACCTTGCGTCGCCACCATCAAAACTGACGTTTGGTCAAGGAAAAGTGCGAACCGCGCCGCCGCACGCTGTCTCGGATTCAGAAAACACGGTCGCGTACGCAGCCGCGGTGATCTTGGACCTTGACGCGCCAAGCTATCTCGAGCGGTGCGGCTATATGGTGCTCGTTCTGTGCTGCATGGCACAGCGAAATTTTTCTGAGCGGCCATTCTTTGCATTGCGGACTGGGCTGGCAACGGCGCCTCCGATCGGGGGCTTCGTCGATCTTGTCGCTCCTGCAAAAGGCGTTTTTGTCGAGAAGCGTCATGCAAAATCAATCTGATCACGCCGCGGCCGGCTCGCGATGACGAGGGTAACCGTCTCAACTAACTGAACAGACTACGGCAGCCGAGCAAAACAACTTTGCTCTTATGCACAAAAGGGGGGTGCGGTGGACAGCGCGGGTAACCGTCTAGGGGCGGCAATTTCGGAACGGTCGATGGCGGCGGTGCGCGCGCAAGTCGCCCGCGACCGCAGGGCCTTCACCACTGCAGAGGTGAAGAAATGGTGCGCGCGCCGATGGCAATTTCTGTTTCTGAACGAGGCCGAGAATGATCGCGTTGCCCTCGACCAGGCAACGCGGCCCTTTTGGGATCGGCGAGACAGCGAATTGCAGAGTATTATTTGCTCGGCGCAGGAGTGCCCGAGGCTGCTTGGCGTGACGAGCAGCCCGAGCCCAGCATATCGCGCATTGAAAAAACGACGCTCGTTGTCTGTCCAGGCTTGCTGAACGGTCTGCTGCCCGTGCGCGATTTCCAGGCGCAGCTAACAGATGTCGAGAAACGTTTCTCCATGCGGGTGCTGCGTGCCGATGCCCACCCCGCCCGCGGCTGCGAGGCCAATGTTGCCGACCTGTTTCGCGCTCTCAATGAGGGTAAGGGCCTGGATGTCAATGGACGAGAAATTCCCGATCTGAGCGCCACCCCGCCGGGTGACGTCTTCATGATCGCTTACAGCAAGGGTGCGGCTGACCTGTTGACGCTCCTTGTTATGCATCCGGCCGTCAGGTCGCGCGTGCGCTGTATCTTTACTTGGGCGGGTGCGATCGGCGGCTCAGAGATTGCTGACAAATCGGCCGGGAATTTCAAGGGTTCCCGCTTGCAACAGGAAGCCCTGACCGTTGCCAGTGATGCCAAGAATTTTTTGCCGGCCGGCCTTAAGCTGGGGAAGCATGCCATTCGTCGCGTGCACGAGTTCGACACCGCAGCAGCGGTACGCGATCTGACAACAAAAGTGCGCGCTGAATTTCTAGCCGAAAACAAGGCCCGGCTCGACGCCCTCGACTTGCCAATGTTTTATTTCAGCGGCGCCACGCGCCTGTCCGAAGTGCCTTGGTCGCAGCGCAGCGGCTTCCGTGCACTATCAAGAATCGACCCGATCAATGACATGCAGCTGATCAGTGCCAACGCGTCTCTGCCTATCGCAATGGCCACAAATCTCGGGGTTCTGCGCGGCCATCACTGGGACCTAGCCTATCCGAGTTTCAGGAAGCGCCGCTGGTTCAACAACACCTATCACCCGTTTCCCAAGGCGGCGGCCTTGGTAGCGATCATCACCCTTGCTGCCGAGCTTGGCTTAGTCGACTGAACCTGGGGGGGAAGCATAATGCTGCGCAACAGAGAAGAGCTCGTGCGACGTTTGGGCGGAAAGCCGCTTGCCAGAGCAGTACGGTGGTACGACCCTGGCGTGTTGGTTCGCGTCGGGATTCGCGACGCTATATCGGCGGTATTCGGCGAATACGCCGATCAGCGCCTGATGCAGGCGGCCACTGACCCCGCCAAAGACAGGGAAACGCTCACTAAGCGGTATGATTGTCGCGCGGAGCCGCTGAAGAGCCACGTTGTTTACCCACCCAATGAATGCTGGGTCGACTACATCGCGGACGTCGGCGACGGCTTCGGGCCCACCTACGGCATGGCGACACTGCTGGCCGCCGAGGAGCTGTCGCTCAATGGCGAGAAGCTCCCGGCGGGCAGGATTCTTATTCTGGGCGGCGACCAGTGCTATCCGCAGGCGACACACGAGGAGTATGAAGAGCGGTTTGTACTCCCCTACGCGACGGCGTTTCCACCATTGGATGACGAGGACAAGCGCAAGGAACGCCTATTGTTCGCGCTACCCGGCAACCACGACTGGTACGATGGCCTTGGCGCCTTCGACAACCTGTTCTGTCAGAACCGCGATCATCTGCTGGCGCGGGAGAATGGCCGCGGTATCGGCGGCTGGCGCTGTCAGCAGCATCGTAGCTATTGGGCAGTTCAACTGCCACACAACTGGTGGCTATGGGGCGTCGACATCCAGTTTTCCAAGCATCTGGATGCTGCGCAGGAGAACTACTTCCGGGCGGTGGTAGATTCCATGGGGGATGGATTGCATAACATCGTGTTGTGCATTGCCGAACCGCACTGGCTGAACTCCGAGTTCGAGGGCATCGATACCGTCGACAGCCTGCACACCATTGTCCGCATTGCGCTGAAGAAACCGAAGGAAGAGCGAGGGAAACCGGGCAAAAATCGAGATGTTCACGTTAGGGCAGTACTGGCGGGTGATTGGCATCACTATAGCCACTACCGCCTCGATGAGCTGCATGATCCGGAAGCCAAAAAGGAGGACACAGGTCGCAAGCGCCCCTGGACTTCTTGGCTTAAACACAAGACGTCAGAACCTGCGCTAAAGAATCTGGGTATCCATCTCATCACCGCCGGCGGTGGTGGTGCCTTTCTCCATTCAACGACGGACCTGCGCCGTAACGCGAAGGTTAGCTGGGGGGTCCGACCGGAAAATCCTCACACTGCCGAGCAGTTCACCTACACGAGTGCCTCCGGTGTAACGCGCTTGCGCCCGCGACGCTTCACGGGGAACGCCAGCATGATTGCATGCTACCCGAGCCGATGGCGCAGCGCGCTGCTATCCCTCAAGAACTTGGCTTTCCCCATTAGAAACTGGAGGTTCTCACTGGTCATCGGCGCGCTCTATTGGATCATGACATGGCAGTACCACGTCGTCGCCAAGAACACTCGTGACCTCAGTTGGTTGAGGGATCAAATCGCCAACGTCGACTACCCCACGATCAACTCGCTCTCGAACAAAATGCTGTTTGCGCTACCTCAGGTGGCGGCCGAGAATATATTCTATTTTGTGCTGCTGTTGGCGCTGTGGGCGGGACTTGCCTGGTACGTTACCGTTTCTGAGAAACGAACACCCCTGTTTGCGTTTCTGACGCGGGTGTTTGTGGGCAGCCTGCACTCGCTGGCGCACCTCAAGGCGATGTTCTTTGTGTTCGCGCTGTGCATGACGATCAACCTGGACAATGGCATCTCCGGTAGCTTTTATCCGTTCGAGGCTGTCGCGCTCGGCGGCCTGCTAGGAGGGTTCATTTTCGGCACTTACTGGGTGTTGGCCGGCCTGATTGCTCGCATGCACACTGGCGACGCCTTTGGCGCGCTGGGCATCCGCAACTACAAGAACTTCCTGCGCATGAAGTTTGATGCGCACGGTCTTACGATCTATCCGATCGGCGTGGACAAGCTCCCAAGCACAAAGTCGTGCAATAAAGAACGCAGGAAGAGCCCGCCGGAACGCAAACCGCTCAACGGCAACCCACTGCTTGAAATCAAGCGCACACTCAAGCCCTTCCTCATCCAGGGCTGGGACAGGTTAAAAAGAGAGAAGGTCGGACCGATCGTAATTCCACGTATTCCAAATGCGGCTGCAATAGACACGCTGCAACGTGGCCAAGTCGCGGCGGAATGAGGGGACGCTGCGACCGGGCCGTGATCTAGACCCGACCAAAAAAGCTAGGCGTTCGGCGCACAGCTTCGCTGTGCGCCCCTGGCGTCGGCGCCGCGTTGGTTGAGCCTTGCAAAGCCTCTTTCTGCGCCCGGAAGAGATCAAGGTCGTCGGCTTTGGTTGGAATTCCTCGCAAGGGTCGGTCATGGCCGACGCAGATGGGCAACGAAAAGCAGGCGTTGTTCCACGACCGAAGGATCTGCCAAAGCATCCCTACCTCGGCCGCCGTCGTCGGTGGCCGGCCGTCGCAGGTGGCCCGGCGTCGTAGGTGAAAGGCGCGTACAACTCAGCGGTTAGTGCTCACAGAGGACATTTTATGATGGGAAAGCGCCCAAAAGACTTGAAAGAAGCGCATCGTGAAGGCGTGGAACGTGGTTCCCATGCCACAATGATCTGGCAGCATGCCGCCATGCCATCCGCGCAAGACCGGCTCTCAAGACCGGCCCTCTGGGGAGACCCGCATGCCCAATTCGTTCGGCGAGGATCCGCCTACAGCGACGGAAGCGAACGCCTCCCAGGCAGTGCAAGACAGTGGGGACCATATGGTGCGTGCGCTGCACGAATACCAGCGGGCGCGATTTGGGCCGGTCCATGTCGACTATTTGAAGATATTCCGCGATCGGCTTAACACCGCTTTGCAGAGCGATGGCGCGTCGCCAATGCTGGTTGCGAAAGTTGAAGTAGACTTGTTCGCCCAGCAGATTGAGAAGCTGAAGTCGAGGATGTTTGAGGACACCGTGCGAGCCATGACACATTGGTTTGAGGTTGCCGAGAAGGTCGGTGCGCGCTCAGAGATCGAGTTGCTGCTAAAGCAGTCCGTGGCGCAGTTTTGCCAAGCCATCGGGGCTGACGCCCTTAAGATTGCTGAGAGCTACGCCGAACCGCTTAGGGATGCGGACGCCGCATGGCGGCAGAAATATCCCGACAAAATCGCCGAGTTCGACAAGCCGCCAGCGTAGCACATGCTGTCCGCTGTTCTCGGGTGATGCCCGCGAGGTCGCAGCAACGTTGGCGCTTGGGATTGCCCGGAAGACAGTGCGCCGCCAGACTTAACAAGATGCCTGGTGTCCAATCCCCACGTCACCGTCAGTGTCGGTTGCGTGCAGGGATACCTCGATCCTCAAACCGGCGGCGCGCCCTGAACGGGCGAGCGAGGCTCTGGGCAAGCGCTACACGGCACCCGGCCGATGCGATAGGCTAGTCTTTCCCTTGCCTTGCAATCACCAAAAAATCTGGAGGACGCCATGAGAACCACCAGGATCGCGCCGGCGGCGCTAGGCGCAGTCGGCCTGCTGGGCAGCATCTGCTCGGCCGCTGCCTTCGATGCCAAGGAGATCGGCAGCTTCCACATCGGCGGCCAGGCCGTGACGCTGCAAGGCTTGCCGATCAAGGAACTCGTCTACACGGCGGGTGGACCGCCGACCAAGATGGATCCAAACGGCGACTTCCACACGGGGCAGATGTATGTCCAGTACATCAAGCTGACCAAGCCTAAGGCGCGCTACCCGCTGCTGCTGTGGCATGGTGGCGGGCTCACGGGCGTGACGTGGGAGACCAAACCCGATGGTCAACCGGGATGGCAGATGTATTTCCTCAACGCTGGCCATGACGTCTACGTCTCGGACGCCGTGGAGCGTGGGCGCGCGTCCTGGTCGCGCTATCCCGAAGTCTATAGCGGCGAGCCGGTATTCCGGACCAAGAAGGAGGCGTGGGAGGCGTTCCGCATCGGGCCCGATGGCTCCTATGCCACCGATCCGTCACAGCGCAAGGCGCATCCGGGCCAGCAATTTCCGCTTGCCGCCTTCGACGTCTTCGCCATGCAAAGCGTGCCGCGTTGGGTCAGCAACGACGCCAAGACGCAGGCAGCCTACAATGCGCTCGTCGCCAAGGTTTGCCCGTGCGTGATCGTGGTCCACAGCCAAGGCGGCAACTTCGGCTTTAATGCTGCACTCGCGGCACCAGACAAGGTCAAGGCCTTGATCGCGGTCGAACCTTCGGGCGCGCCGCCGGAGACCGCCAACTTGGTGGCCGTGAAGGATGTACCGCAGCTGATCGTGTGGGGCGACTTCGTCGCACAGAGCGAGCTGTGGACCAAACTCAGCCAGGCGTCGACCAATTATCATCAGGCGCTGGCGGCCATGGGCGGCAAAGTCGACTGGGTCTCGCTTCCCGACAAGGGCATCAAGGGCAACGGCCATATGCTGATGATGGACACCAATTCCGACCAGGTGGCCGAGCTCATCCAGAAATGGATGAGCGAACGCGGCCTGATGCAGTGATGCGTTGCCGGGCAAGCGAGGAGAGCGCAACTTTCCCCGCCCGCTACAGGCCGCTTGTCAGGCGGTCGTGGGAACTCCGGGCGGGGCTGCCACACCCGGCAACCCAGCGCATTGACGGGTTCGAACCCGACCGCCGGCAGGATTTAACAGTCCGCCAGACCCCTTTCGAGCGTGCAGTCTTCACTCTGGCAAGGTGACGTATTTTGCGGCAAGCGCCTGCCCTTGCGGCGTTAACTGCAGGGGTGATTGCCTCTGGCCTCCTCGGAAACTGCGGCGGCGGCGACCATGCCCCGTCGGCGCGTCATGGCCCCGTTGAGATGGGGCAAGCGGTACACCACAGAAAGCGGCCGCAAAACCCAATTTCTAGCCGCGGCTAGCCTGAGATGGTTCAGCAACGCAGGCGTTTGCCATTTTCCTAGGTCGTCGATAAAGACCGCAGGGGAAGGCGTGCTATTTAGATGGCAAGCACATCTGAGCGTGGAATGTCCTGCACCGGTTGCGGTTTTGAGCTGTTAGCCAGCTATGCCTTCTGTCCGCGCTGCGGGCGGGCGCAACCGACCGCTTGCCCGGCGTGCGGAATGTCGTACGCGGCCGAATTCTCATTCTGTCCTTATTGTGGCACGGCCCGAAGACCTGCGTCGCCCGCTGCAGCAGGGCAACGGCACGGCGAGCCAGCGGGAGCGGCGCCGCAAGCATTTGCCAAGCCTGTTGAGCCGGGCCTGGCGGCAGCCATTGATGCGGTGAACCCTGACGCGGATCGGCGGCAGGTCACCGTGCTCTTTGCCGACGTCTCAGGATTTACAACGCTGTCTGAACGATTAGACCCTGAGGACGTGCGCGCCTTTCAAAACGCTCTATTCGAGATGCTCAGCGATGCCATCAAGCGCTACGACGGCTTTGTCGAAAAGTTCGTCGGCGATGCGGTCATGGCCGTATTTGGAGCGCCGCGGGCTCACGAAGATGATCCAGAGCGTGCTCTGAGCGCAGCTCTCGACATGGTCAATGCCAGCGAGCAGCTGAGTGAGACTTGGGCACGGCGGATTGGCCAACCGCTCAAGCTGCATATAGGTGTGCACACCGGTCCGGTCGTGGCAGGCAATCTCGGCAACGCGGCAGGGTCCGCCTACGCCGTGACCGGTGACACGGTGAACACGACGGCACGTCTACTCGCTGCGGCCTCCGGTGCAGTCCTGGTGTCCGACGCCACCTATGCGCTTGCGGGGCATCGCTTCGCTTTCGAGCCGGCGCGTGAGCTGGCCTTGCGCGGCAAGGCCGACCCGATCGTGGTACATCAATTGATCTCCGCGCTTGCGCAAGCGCAGTCCTCCCGAGGGCTTGCGGCTCACGGGCTCGCCAGTCCGATGATCGGACGTACCGAAGAGCTCGATCAACTGCTCTTGGCGTTCGCGAAGATGCAACAGGGTCAGGCTCAGGTCGTGAGCGTCGTCGGCGAAGCGGGTGCCGGCAAGTCGCGTCTGATCGCGGAATTCCTGGATCGGCTGGAGGCCGACGACCGGCTGGCGGCGACGGCCATCCGCCGAGCCGCATGCTCGTCGCTCGGCGAGCCCACCTATGGCATTTTCGGTTCGATCTTTCGCGAAGGCTACGATGTGGAGCGGGATGACTCCCTTCCCGTGGCTCATGAGAAGTTGGCGGCAGGACTCACGGCACTTGGCGCGCGAGCCGATTTGGCCCAGACCGTCGCGCCCGTTCTGAGCTACGTGCTTGGCGTGGAAGGATTGCATCACCGCGACTTGGAGCCCGAGCAACTGGGGCGACAGATCACGCTTGCCGCGCGCACCCTGGTAGATAGGCGCCTGCAAGAGGTAGCGCTCCTGTTTGTGGTGGAGGATATTCACTGGGCGGACGCTGCCTCTGTCGACCTTCTTAGGAATATCGTCGACCACTTCGCGGATCGGCGTCTTATGCTGTTACTGTCCCATCGTGCGGAGACACGCTCGCCCATCGTCACGCGCGCCGCACAATCCATCATCAGGCTCGGTCCACTATCGAAGGATGAGACGCGCGCCGTGGTCAATGGCTTGTTCGGCGACAGGGCTGAGGATGCATTCGCCCAACTGCAAGATTTCATTGCCACGCGCGCCGCGGGCAACCCCCTCTTCGTTGAGGAGATTGTTCGCAGCTTGCTCAGTAAGGGGCATCTCCTCCGTCATGGAGAGCGCTGGGAGTACACGGCAGCTAGCCAGAATATGGAGGCTCCGGTCACCCTGCAAGGTCTCCTGCTGTCCCGAGTTGATCGGACGCCGCCCAACGACCGACGCCTACTGCAGGAGGCAGCCGTGCTCGGCGCCGAGTTCGACGGCGAGCTGCTCAGAAGCATTGCCACCAGAACCGAGGGCCACCAGACCGCACTCGATCGCCTAATCGAAGCCGATCTGATCCAGGAGCTTGGCGATGAGGGAGAACGGCGCCGCTACCGCTTCAAGCACGCACTCGCGCACGAGGTCGTCTACCAAAATATCCTGGTGTCCCGCCGCCTTGAACTTCACGAGCGGGTGGGTCGCGTGCTGGAAGCGACCGTTGGGCCTCAGCCCGAGCGGCTGGAAGATCTCGAAGCGCTCGGCCATCATTGGAGCCTGTCGTCCAACAAGACAAAAGGCGCCACCTATTTGGTCGCCGCGGGTGACTGGGCCCGGGCAGTGTACGCAAACGCGGACGCGATCCACCACTACGAGCGCGCACTGAACACACTCGCTGACACCAAGGACACTGCCGCGCAGGGACGCGGAGTGCGCGAGCGCCTCGCAGATCTACAGGCGCTTACCGGACAGCGAAGCACCTCGCTCGCCTATTACGAGGCTCTCCTAGCCGAGCTCGATCCGACTGATCAGCGTGCGGCCGCGCGCCTTTACCGCAAGATTGGAGTTTTGCATTGGGAGGGTGGCGATCGTGACCGGGCCAGGAGCTGCTTTACGTCGGGTCTCGAACGCCTTGAGCAGGAAGGTGATTTTGTCGAGCGTGCGCAGCTGTTCCAGGAAATGGGACGCTTGGCGTTTCGAGCAGGCGACAACACCGGGGCAATCGCCTGGGCCGAACGGGCCCTCGCCGCGACGGCGCGCGATATGGAGGTTTCGTCCGCGAGCGCGCGCGATGCCGTTGGGTCGCGGGTGCACGCCTACAACACTTTGGGCGTAGCGCTTGCCCGTACGGGTCGCGCCACCGAAGCCATCAAGCAGATAGAGCAAAGCATCAAACTGGCGGAACGACACGAGCTGCTACGGGACGCCTGTCGCGGCTACACAAATCTCAGTGTTCTCTACAGTTCGCTCAACCCCCCTCGCAGCATCGACACCTGCCTCGCTGGACTGGAGATTGCGAAGAAAGTTGGCGACCTGGGCTTCGAATCGCGGCTCTATGCCAATCTGGCCGTCGCTTATTGCGCCTTGACAGATCGCTGCGAGGCGGAAGGTCTCGAGGCTGCTCGCAGGGCCGCCGACCTTGACCGTCGCCTGGGGCTGATCGACCACTTGGCAGTACCATTGATTGTGCTGGGTCAGATCCACCAATGCCACGGCGAGCGTTCGCTCGCACTCGCAGCCTACGAGGAAGGCCTCGCCCTGGCTGAGCAGATTGGCGAGCCGCAACTTTTGTTTCCTTGCTACGATGGTCTCGCCACCCTGTACCTTGATGGCGGTGATCATGTGCAAGCGGAAGTCTACCTGAAGAAATCCCAGCAACTATGTGAGCAGGCCGGGCTCGATCCCGATGCCCTCATGGTCCTGCCGTTCTTGGACTAAACGTGCGGTGCAGGAGATCACAATGACCAATAATTCGTTACGCGAACCGGTCTCGCCGGGGGAACCGGCGCCGGACTTCACCCTGCCGTCAGCCGATGGTGTTGGGACCGTTTCGCTTGCGGACTATCGTGGAAACGCGCCGGTGTTTCTTGGCCTCCTGGTGGGCCTGTGGTGTCCATTCTGTCGACGGGCAATCGCGCAAATGGCTGCCAACGAGCCCCAGTTAAAGGCAATCGGCGTAGAGACCGTCGGGATTGTTGCTACCTCGCCGGAGAATGCGAAGCTCTACTTGAAGTTTCGGCCGAGCCGCCTGCGGCTTGGGTCCGACCCGGAGCTCGCCACCCATCGGGCCTACGGCATACCCAAACCGGCCCCCACCCCAGAATTCCAACACGCGCTCGAGACGACCAAGATCACGCTCGATGGGGCGCTGCCCCAAGCCTTGCCGATCGAGCAGGCTGCCGCCGTCGTCGGCAAGCTCGACGGTTATGAAAACAACGAGACCGATCGCGCCGATATGGAGCGCCAGTGGCCTCAGCTCAAAGGCCAATTTTTGATTGATCGCAGCGGCCTGGTGCGCTGGGCCAGCATCGAGGGTGCCGAGGGCGTATCGGCTATCGGGAAATTTCCCCCAACCGAGGAAATCCTGGCCGCGGCCCGCAACCTCTAGCTTTGGCACAAAGCTAGCCGATCTGTCGGATCGAACACTTCGGGCATTTGCTGCCGCGGCGCGAGTTTCGCGCCGACGTGACCAGGGGGTTGGAAACCCCTGAAACCGCCAAATCCGGCAACGCTGAGCAAAGGAGAGGACCCCCATGCCCGCCGCAAACGTGTTTAAGCTTTGCATTGTCGAAATGCTGCGGGTCACAGGGAAATGAAACTTCGTTTTTCAGCAATGGCGTGACGCATCCGATTCTCAGGAACGCGGGAATGCCGCTAGCGTTAGCGCTGGCGTGCTTGGGTGGCCGTCCTCAATTCGGGTGGGCTTTGCCAGTGCTCTGTTTTGGAAAACAGCCCGGCTATCCCCGTTTTGGGGATCGTTGACGCGCCGTTGCCCCTTCGTCGGATGCCCCTCGGTGTCGGGCATGCCATCGATGAATTGACTTCAAAAAAGCGTGGGGCAAGGGACTACCGGCCTCCCTCCGTCGGATTGCTGTCCCCAGATACCGTCCTATGGGAAAATACAAAAAACCAGGTGCTGGCTCGTGTGCCACGCAGGCATAAGGTGTACAGGCATGGGATGTTGAGCGAGGCGTAGTTCTAAAGGTCAAGAGGCGGTAGTCCTTGTTTCGCAGATGCGCAAATCGGTTTGAGAGGGGGCAATTGAGGCGACTTGCTGCCTTGGCAAGCCCCAAGGCCTGGCTGCACGTTCACGGCGCGCCAGCCAGGCGCCTTCTCGGCGCATTGTCCTCGTTGGTGCTGGTCTCTGCCACGGCGGCCCAGGCCGGCGCTGTAGACGACTGCAATCAGGTGCGCGACCTTAATCGGCAGCTACGCGGCTGCACGGCCTACATCCAGTCACGTCCCGACCAACCCGGAAATTTGGCCACGGCCTTTCTCAATCGCGCCAATATTTATGCGCGGCGGGCGCGGTACGAGCAGGCCTTTGCCGATTACAAGCGTGCACTCGAGCTCGATCCCAGCAATCCTCTCATTGCTTACAACATGGGTAACGCCTATCTCGATCGCGGCAAGCCAGCGCAAGCGGCAGAGGCATTCACGCTGGCTGTCACCCTCGATTCCGGGTTCGCGCTCGCCTACTACAACCGTGGCATAGCCCGACGGCGCCTAGGGGACAACGTGGGCGCTAGCGAGGATTTCCGCCGAACTCTGGAAATCGATCCGAAGGCCGAGCACGCCCGCCAACAACTGGGAGCGTTCCCGACGCAATGAGCCGATGCCATTGCGTCCGATGGGGGCGAAGTGCCGGGTATCTGAGCGTGATTTCCGCTGACGGTCCGCCTGGTGCTTAGGTTCACGGATTGGCCGTTTGCTCAGCCTTGATATTGGCCGCGCGGACGACCCTGCGCCATTTTTCGGTCTCCTCCGTGATGAGTTTCCCAAAGTCGTGCGCCGAGCCCGGAAGCGTCGCAGCGCCGAGGTCAGCAAGGCGAGCTTTGACCGCTTGGGATGGGGCAAGACCTGCATTTATCACCCTGTTGAGCCGCTCCCGGATTTCGGCCGGCGTGTTCTTGGGCGCAAGTAGACCGTTCCAACCGCTGGCCTCATAGCCCGGCACAAATTCGCCCACGGTCGGCAGGTCCGGCAGCGCCGGCGATCGGGTGGCCGTTGTTACCGCCAAACCACGAATGCTGCCGGATTTGACGTGCTCGATAGACGCCGGCAGGGCTTCGAACAAAACCTGCACTTGGCCGCCGAGCAAATCGGTAAGTGCCGGTGCGGCGCCGCGGTAGGGGACATGAACGAAGCTCACCCCGGTCATCATCTTGAAGAGTTCGCCCGCCAGATGTTGCGTCGTCCCGCGACCCGAAGACCCATGGTTGAGCTTGCCCGGATTTGCATGGGCGTAGGCGATAAATTCGGGGACCGTTTTTGCCTGGCATGACGCGTGCACCGTCATCACATTCGGGAACCGGACCAGGCCGGCAACGGGCGTAAGATCGTTGATAAAGTTGAAATTGAGTCGCTCAAACAGCGTCGCATTGACCGCATTCACGGCCCCGCCGAGGACGAGCGTATAGCCGTCGGCTGGGGCGCGGACCGCGGCCTCGATCGCCAGATTGCTGCTCGCGCCCGGCCGATTCTCGACAATGACGAATTGACCAAGCTGCTCCGACATCCATTCGGCAACCATGCGGGCAACGACGTCGAAATTACCGCCCGCGGCAAAGCCGACGAGGATGCGCACGGGGCGGGTGGGGTAAGCATCCGCCCTTGCCATCCTCGATAGGGCCGGGAAGACGGCAGCACCGGCCGCAAGCTGCAGGAACTGTCTGCGCGGAAGCTTCATGGCGCCCTCCATGGTGCGTGCATGACACCCACGTAGCAGTTCCGGACATTGCCAGATAAGGGATAGAAACCCCTCGCCAGAAATGCGAAAATCGCATCAATGCGAAGGGGTTCCGCATGCGGATCAGCATCCGGGTGATCGAAATCTTCGTTCGGGTTGTGGAGCGCGGCAGCTTTGTGGCCGCGGCGCGCAGCCTGCTGATCGATCCGGCCGCCGTGAGCCGGGCGATCAACGGCCTGGAAGAGAATCTCGGTATCGTGCTCTTCACGCGATCGACGCGAGTCTTAAAGCTGACGAGCCAAGGCGCCCGCTTTTATCGAGACGCAGCCCAAATGCTGGACAGCTTCGAGGCAACTGTCCGCAAGTTCCAGGCCGACAGCGGCAGCAATCGGCAGCTCAAGGTTGGCATGGGACCTGCGCTTAGCCGCCGCATGCTGTTGCGCGCCGTTGCGCCATTCCAGCTACGACACCCCGAGGTCCAATTCATTCTGCTGAGCATCAATGACCGCGCTGAAATCGGCGATGAGGGTGTCGATATCCTGGTTCGGCCCCGCAGTACGCGCCAGTCCGGGACGGAGCATCGCCAGCCACAGGGTCTCGTCGTACGCAAACTCACCCAATCCCCGGCGCTGATTTGTGCCTCCCCTCAATACCTCAAGCGCGCTGGATACCCGCGCGCACCCGCTGATCTCGCCCAGCATGCATGTTTGGCGCTACTGACTTTGGAGCGGGACGTTCACGATGAATGGCAATTCGCCAAGCCCGGGGCCCGCGAGAAGATCAAGTTCGCATCGCGGCTGACCGCGCACGGCGACGAGCTGCGTGAGGCCGCGCTGGCGGGCTGCGGGATTGTCAGGCTGCTGGCCTGCCACGTCGAGGACGAACTGCGAGCCGGAGCCCTAGACTAAGACTAGTTCAGGTCTTGCCGGATTGGGAATGTCTCGGCGGCTTGCCTATTGTTGCGATCTACCGCAAAACGAGGCCGCGGTTGTCTCCGGTCAATGCTTTCGTCAGCCATTTGCTGCGGGCATTTGAGCGCTATAGCGACGCTGCACCGTCCCGGACCTAGTGGGCTCATTTACCGGTCTTTTGTGTTGGAGAGGCTTCTGGCTGATCGCGCCATGAATCTGCCGAGCGAATTCATGGTTCGCCCTTGGCGAGGCTGCGGCGCAGATAGACGCGATGGAAGCCTTTTTCGCGCGCACGATGCGTCTCGATAAACCCGAGATGCGCGTACATCGATAGATTTTCGACCATTGCGACGTTGGTGTAGAGCCGCAGCGCCGGCAATGACAGGCGGGCGGTCTCGGCGACGGCGTATTCGAACAGGCGCCGGCCCAGACCCGCACCCTGGCGACTCGGGTCAACGCCGATATTGTCGATGAAGTAGGCATCGACTTCGGGCCATGCCACCATGTAGCCCTCAACCTTGCCAGCGACCTCGATAACCACGGTCGTCTGTGCGGCAACTTCAGCTGCGTAGTCGGCCGCCATCGGCGCCGGTTCGTGACCGATACGCGACACATACTGGCATAGCAAGCGCGTGCGATGGCGCGGATCCGCGCCACGTCCTCGGCGCCGGCGGCGCGGATGACTGTGGTGCTTGGCATGGCAGTGGGTTCCAATGGTGCCATCCGATGGCATGGCGGGCCGCTCCTAAAAGGGAGTGAAGCCTTCGGAGAGCTCGACCTTTCTTACAGTTTAGCCCGGCGCGCACGGAACCTTCGGGAAAGTGCCGGAACGCCCGGCCTTCGCCCACCCCGGCATTCGTGCCCATCATCCCTGCACATGAGGGGCCCAGTCCAGTGGTACGCCCTCTGCGACCAAGCTCAGCTGGAAAGCCGAGCGCAGTTCGGCGCTGCCGTGAACGACGGCTGGTGTCTCACCCCGATCGAGGCAGAAGGCCGCCAGCGCGCCTGCCGCTTCGCCGATATTCCATTCGATGGGGTGCAGCCGGTAGCAGCCATTCGTGATGTGCGTCGTGCCGATGTTCTTGGCGGCCGCAATCAGGTTGCGAAGCCGCACCGGTATGAGGGCCCCCAGCGGGATCTGAAACGGTCGCGTGCGGCAGCTGATGCCGACGTCCTCCGGACCGGCCCGGTGAATATCGATCGGGTACCAGCCCACGCCGACCGCATCCTCGAAATGGGCAGCCGTTGGCCCCCTCTGGAAATGGGCCGAAACATCTTGTTCGACGGTCGTGCGCAAGGCCTTGATCCGTCGCGACTCGCGGATATACGGAAACTTGGCGACGCCGTCCGCCGTCCCCATGATGTCCGCCTGCAGCCTGAGTTCGGGAGCGCCCAGGCGGTCGGCTTCGGCCGGGGCCTCGGTCTGCACCCAGTGCAGGAAACCGAGGCTGGCGCGCTTGGCGTCCTGCAGCGCAGCCGCCACGGCCGCTACCGGGCGGTCGATGATGCTGGCTTCCCGATAGTCGTTGCCGGGCCAGTTGAAGATCGACAGCTCTGTTGGGTAATTCGAGCCGAACTGGGTGCTGTCGATCAGGCGCCGATAGGTCCACAGCCCGCCCTTGGTGCCCGGCATGGTCTCGAACACCTTATAGCTGAGCCAGCCGCTCTCCTCGCCATAGATCTCGCCGCCGTGCACCTCAATGCGTAGGCTGTAGGGCTGTGCGGAGCGGAAAAAATCGTAGCGGGCGGGTTGCCCGATGACATGGTGCTCGCCCAAGGGCCGGCGCGCCACGCCCAGCACGTAGGTGAAGCTTTGTACGCAGTGCGGCTTGGGCTCGGTCGGCTGCGCGTGCGGCTCGCCGGTTTCAGCGACCCTCTCGGCCCCGCTGCTATACTCAGCACCCACCAGCGGCAACAGATCGCCGAGCTCGGTAGCATCGAGAACCACAGCCGGGCGAAAGCGCACCGCCCCGCCGCGCTCCAGATCGACGGCCGTCACCGAGATGATCCGATCGCCGTCGACCTCGGCGGCGGCGGGCTTGCTGCGCAGGTGTAGCGTCACGCGCCCCGCATCGATATGCGGCTGCAGCAGGCCCATCAGGGCGGCCACGGCGACCTTCGGCTCGAAGGCAAGGCGCGTCACCCAGCAGTTTCCCGGATTGAAGTCGGCACGCCTGCCGGCGGGGCCGGCGTGGGGGCGGTAGTGGTCGCGGATAGCATTGCGCAAGCTGTAGTAGCCGGCCGTGCCGCCGAACCTCTCGATATGATCGTGTTCGTCGAGCGCCGACACGCCCTGGGCCGTTAACTGCCCCCCGATCCAGTCGGTCTCCTCGGTGAGATGGACACGCCGGCCGCGACGGGCGGCTGCCAGCGCGGCCGCAACCCCGCCGGTGCCACCCCCGACGACGAGCACATCGCAGGCGATCGTGCGGGCGCCCGCCAAGTTTCCGACGGGCACGATGGCGCCGCAGGGATCGCCATCGACGGGGACCCGCATGACGTCGACCAGGGCCTCGCTGTTGCGCTGCATACGTCCACCTCTACCTTGCCGGCCCGGGCGGCGCTGCACCGAAATAGAGCTGTTGCAATGCAGGGGTGTCGCGCAGCGCCTCCGGCGACCCTTCGGCGGCAATCCGCCCGGAGTTCAGGACATAGGCGCGCCGGGCCACCGCCAAGGCGACGGCGGCATTCTGTTCGGCCAGGAGAATGGCAAGCCCCGAGCGCGCCAGCTTGGTGATGGTGTCGCCGATCTCATCGACGATCACCGGCGCCAGTCCAAGCGTCGGCTCGTCGAGGAGCAGGCATTTCGGTCGGCCCATCAGCCCGCGGGCGATAGCAAGCATTTGCTGCTCGCCGCCCGAAAGCGACCCGGCGCGCTGGCCGCGGCGCTCCGCCAGCCGCGGAAACATGGCGAACGCACGGCGCAAATCGTCGTCGATGCGGTTGCGGTCGGGGCGATGATAGGCGCCCATGGCGAGGTTTTCGCTGACGCTGGAGCGAACGAAGACCTGGCGTCCTTCGGGCACGAGGACGATGCCGAGGCTGACCCGGCGCGGCGTCGGCAACTCGACGATATCTTGGCCATGGAACAGAATGGCGCCGCGCGTTGGCTTCTTGAGCCCGGCGATCAGACGCATGGTCGTCGACTTGCCCGCCGCATTGGCGCCGATCAGGGCCACCACTTCGCCGGCATTGAGCACGATGTTGGCGCCGCTGACGACCTCGTTCTTGCCGTAGTGGGCGGTCAGGTCTTTAAGCTCCAGCATGTTGCCGCCCTAAGTACGCGGTGATCACGCTCTCATTGCCCAACACCTCCTGGGCGCTAGCATCGGCAATCTTGCTGCCGTTCTGCAGTGCGATCAGCCGAGGCGCGAATTCGGCGAGAAAGGCGACCTTGTGATCGATGATGCAGAGCGTGGTCCCATGCTCGCGCAGATCGCGCAGAACCGAGCCGAGGTTGACAATTTCGGCCTGCCCCAAGCCCGAGGCCGGCTCGTCGAGCAGCAAAAGCTTGGGCTCGCACATCATCGCCATTGCGACGCCAAGCATTTTTTCTTCGCCATAGGACAGGGCGGCGGCAGGCCGGTCCACGCCTTGGCTCAGTCGGCAAAGCCGCAGCACGCGCTCCGCCCTCGCCTCCAGCTCGTGGCGGGCAGGTTTGGGGGCAAAGATGGTCTTGCTGCGGGCGAACCCGAGCAAACGCTTGAGCGCCAGATGGCCGGCAATCATGACGTGTTCGAGCACGCTCAGCTCGGCGAAGAGCTGCGGGTTCTGGAAAGTTTTGACGATACCTAGCGCGGCGATGAGCTCGGGCTTGGTGCCGGAGATATCGCGCCCTTGCCACAGGATGGTGCCGGAGCTCGGCGCCAGCAAGCCCGCCAGCAAGTTGAGCAGCGTGGTCTTACCGGAGCCGTTGGGGCCCAGGATGCCGACGATTTCCCCTGCCTCGATCTGCAGCGAGATGGCTGACACGGCCACCAGGCCGCCAAAGCGTTTGCTGAGCCCATCGACCTTAAGCAACATGGCGCCAACGCGAAAAGAGGCCCACGACACCGCGCGGCATCAGCAAAATAACGAGAATGAGAATGGCGCCATAGGTCGCCGCCCGCAGCTCGGCGGAGAATTCGATGACATGCGGCAGGCCCGTCAGCAGGAAGGCGCCGACGACGGGACCGAGGATCGACCCCATACCGCCGAGCAGGACCATGGCGATGGCATCGAGCGACTGCGTGATCGAGAGCTGGGCGGGCTCGATATAGTTGCTGTAGAAGCCGAACAGGGCTCCCGCAAGGGCGGCAAAGACATTCGAGATCGTGAACGCGAGCATCTTGTAGCGGAAGGTGTTGATGCCGAGCGTCTGCGCCAGCTCCTCGTTGAGGCGGATGGCGGCGAAGTTGCGCCCGATCCAGGAGCGCACGATCAGCTGCGACACGACGGTGACGGCGCACAGGACCGTTAACGTCAGCAGGTACCAGGGGACGGTGCCGTCGATCTTGACCAGGCCGCGTCCCGGCCACCAAATCGTCGGTTTGTCGAGAACGAGCAGGCCCAGGGTGCCGTTGGTGACGTCGTTCCAATTGAGGACCACCAGGCGAATGAGTTCGGCGAAGGCCAGCGTCACGACGGCAAAATAGAATTCGCGCAGCCGAAACTTGAAACAGACCCAGCCGACCAGCATGGACAGCAGCAGGATCACCGCAAACATCGGCAGCATCGCGAGCCAGAACGAAATGCCGAGCTTGCTCAAAATCAGGAAGGTGGCATAGCCGCCGATCCCGAAGGCGGCCCCGTGAAACATCGTCAGCTGACCGGCGTAGCCGAACACAATGTTAAAGCCGATCGCCAGGATGCCGAGAATGTAGGTAAAGATCAGGATGGTCAGCAGCACTTCGTTGTGGCTGACGAGCGGAACCAAATAGAGCGGAACGAGCAACCAGGCCGCGCTCATTTCTGGCCCCCGAACAGCCCGCTCGGGCGGAACAGCAAAATCGCCACCAGAAACACCAGCCCATAGGCGTCACGGAAGGCGGTCGGCAGGAACAGGGCACCGATCGATTCGGTGATGCCAAGGATGATGCCGCCCACCAGGGCGCCGGCCAGGTTGCCGACGCCGGCCAGGATGGCGGCCTCCACGCCCTTGAGGATGAAAAGGGCACCCATGGAGGGCTCGAGCGAATAAATCCCGGCATAAAGTGCGCCGCCGATGCCGGCGAGCGCGCAGGAGTAGACGCTGACGCCGACCTGCAACATTTCGGTCTTGACCCCCATCAGCATGGCGGCTTCGGGATTTTGCGCGTAGGCGCGCGTGGCCCGACCGAGCCAGGTATTGGCCAGCGCCAGCCACGTCAGCGCGATCACCGCCAGCAGCACGGCAAAGGTGACGACCTTCATGCGCGAGATGGTGATGGCGCCGAGCGTCCATGAGCCCGACAGCACGAAATCCATGTTTTTCGGCGTTGCCGTATAGAGCAGCAGGGCGCCGCTTTCGATCACCGAAATTAGGCCGATCGAGACCAGCAGGCCGTTGACGAGATTGTTGCGCGTGAATTGAAACAGCGCCCGGTCCGACAGGAAGCCGGCAAGGCCGGCGATCAGCACCGCCAGGGCGACAGAGAGGGGATAGGGCAGGTGGACGACGTCGGTCAGGTGCCAGGCCGCGTAGGCGCCGATCATCATGAACTGCCCCAGCGCGAAGTTCACAATGCCGGTGATGCCGAAGGTCAGCGTAACACCGAGCGCGATGATACCGTAGAGCGTTCCGACGATGATGCCGTTGAGGACTTGCCCGAGGATGACTTGGGTCATTGGCGGGGAGCTTCGGGGCCGCGCTCGGCGGCGGCTGAGACTTGGCCGGCGGAGCGGGCAGTCATGGTCCCGCTCCTTGCTTGGGTAAGTGCTGGCGGGCGATCGATCAGGGCTCCACGCGCGTGATCTGGATGGCACCGCCCTTTTTCAGGTGGGCGATATCGAAGTCGAAGATCTGCTCGCCATTGCCGTCGAACTTGATGGTCCACAGCCCATTGTAGGTGGTGGCGAGCAGGGCGGCGCGGATTTTGCCGACGTCCTCGACGCTGCCCGCCTTTTTCATGGCCTCGACCAGCATGTAGACGTGGTCGTAGCAGGACGACGAGCACAAGGGTGCCTGGTCGTAGGGGAAGTCGCGCTTGTGGAAGGCCTTGTAGGCGTCGATGAACGCCTTCACCTTGGGCGAGGTCTTTTCCGCTTCCTCGAAGTATTTGGGCACATAGACGATGTAGTCCTCGATGCCGTCCTTATTCTTCATGCCGGGGCCGAGCGAGCCGCGTACCAGGAAAAACTTGCGGATGAAGTTGCCTTCGGTGCCCTGGCGCACGATGTCGTAAAGGGGCGCATCGCTGTAGCCGGGAAACAGGTAGTCGGCCTTGAAGCCGGCGAGCTTGGCCAGCACCGG
>Ga0081540_1000171_pt1 | contig 67920 bp, 70 predicted proteins | sample TabmetS2T1R1_FD_71024 | JGI IMG/M metagenome (GOLD analysis project Ga0081540, IMG submission 71024) | Tabebuia heterophylla rhizosphere microbial communities from the University of Puerto Rico - S2T1R1 | ecosystem: Host-associated > Plants > Roots > Rhizosphere ...
CGCGTCGCCGTGATCCACAACCTCCACGTCATCGCCCGCCAGCCCGTCACCAACGGTTACCAGCCAGCAGCCTGACCGCTACCTGACCGGCGCTCTAGGTCAAGGCGAAGAAGCTGGCGGCGTAGATCTGGCGGTCAGCTGGGCGAGGTAGGCGGCGGCCCGCCGGTCGACCTCGGGGACAGGGTCGGCGTAGTGCCGCAGCGTAGTCGCGCCGCCACCGCTGTGGCCGAGACGCGCGGCGGTGTTGCGCAGGTCGAAGCCGCCTGCGAGGAGCTGGCTGGCGGTGTAGTGCCGGCCGCCCTTGATGTCGAGCTTCACCCCGGCGGCATCCGCGGCAGCGGCGATCTGGTGTGTGACCCAGTCCGGGTTCCACGGCCGGGAGTGAGCCGGGTCGTTGGAGAACAGGTACGCGTCATCGCGCAACTCGACGCCAACCGCGGCCAGCGCGGTCCCGGCCTCGTCCAGGTAGGTCGCGATCAGCGCGCACGTGTCCGGGTCGATGGCGAGCCAGCGGTCCTGGTGGGTCTTGGTGTCCTTGCGGACGCGCTGACCGCCGCGCACGACGTAGTTGAAGGCGACGTGCACCAGCCCGCGGTCCAGGTCGATGTCACTGATCTGCAGGCCGCACAGCTCACCGCGGCGCACGCCGGTGACCACGACCAGCCACAGGTACAGCCCCAGGGCAGCGCTACGCTCGCGTGCCTCGGCGATCACCTTGGCCACGTCATCCGGCGAGGTAGCCGGGACGGGCCGGCGGATGGTGGTGGGCGCCTTGGCTGTCATGGTGGGGTTGCGGTCGGTCCATTCCCACCGCTGCGCCGCGCCGAACGCGCCAGACAGGATGCTGTGGATACCGCGGATCGTGCTCGCCTTCATCGGGTGACAGACGTGTGGACGGCACCCGGCCAGACGGCAGTCGTGGCCGGGACCGGGCCGCCTCCGGGCCAGGCGGGGATCACCACTGGGCTCTCCGGCGACGACCGAGGTGCGGCCGTGCCGCACGATGATCAGGCCGTCCGCGGCCAGGGCCTCGACAGCCTTCCGGATGACGCCGGTGCCGATGCCCTGCAAGGCGCTCAGCTCGGTGATCGATGGCAGCTCGTCGCCGGGGGCGAGGCTGCCGGACTCGATGGCCTTCGCGAATGTCTCGGTGACCTGCTGCCAGGGCGGGCGGCGGTCGCGTGCCTTGATCACCAGGGCGGGGACGTTTCGGTGCTCGGTGAACGGCCTGCCGGTGCAGGACAGGTCGCCGCAGCGCTTCAGCCGCGCGTACAGCTGGTCGATGATGGGGCCGCGGACCTTCCGTACCTCCAGGTGCCCCAGAGCGGGCCTGATGGTGCGGCGGATGAATCCTTCGTTGGTCTGCCGCGTGGACACGTCCCATGGGGCGATCGCCGAGTACTCGTCCAGGAGCTTCGCGACGGTGGCGGCGGACTCGGGGGTGCGGCCCTCGGAGGCTTCTTTCAGGAGCCGGCCGAGTTCGATGGGCGCCAGCTGCTCCGTCTTGGCGGTGGCCTTGAGCCGGATCGCGCGCCGGGTGAGCGGATCGGTCCCGACGTATACGGAGACGCGGAACGACCCGCTCGGTAGTTGCTCTATGTAACCTTTAGCAACCCTGGGCATACCAACATGGCAACTCGGGCCAAGGACATTCGTCCCACGACTCGTCCCACGGAGGGTGTCTTGGTGGGGTACTTATCCCTTCTGACCTGGAGCCGGTGAGCGGATTCGAACCGCTGACCTGCCGTTTACAAGACGGCTGCTCTGCCTGCTGAGCTACACCGGCGGGAGACTCTGTGCATCGTAGCCGATCCGCTTGACGAGCCGCGAAACCGATGGCTTACCTGCGGATTCACCTATTCCCAGGCCGCGGTGGTATGCCCGGCGCGCCCCTGACTTGTCCGACTGGCACTGGGTAAGCATCGGCCGACAACGGCTGGTTGTGCTGAATACGTGCCGAAGATCGGGACGTTAATCTATGCCACGACCGGTAGCGTTTGCCCGGCTTGGGAAGCTCGAAGCAGCACTCCTAGGTCATGGCACCTCCCTCCGCCCTCCATGCTTCCGAGCATGAGGCAATTTCTCAGAATCCCCCAGTGGCGCTGTTCCCTCTTGGCGTGAAAGCCCTCGCAGCCTGGGACTTCTTCCTCGCAGCCGGTTTGTGCCGAGACCTCTGCCGGGCGGTCGGCGGCCCCGGACATTCCGGCCTCCGCCTACTTGTACCACCCCGCGGCCCCAGGCCGGCGCAGGCGGAACCCCGGTTCTCTGCCGCAACGTGGCGAAGCTGCGTGGGTAGTTCAGGGTGCGGGCTGGTAGACGAGCAGGGCGGGGTGGCCGCCGGGGCCAGCGGGGATGGGGTAATAGCTGTCATGGGTGGCGGGGTTGACGGCGACGACGTGGGCGCCGTCGGCTAGGTGCGCGCGGCCGGTGACGGACAGGTGCCGGTTGTGATTGTCCAGGATGGTCAGGTCGCCGGATTCGGCGGCGACGTACAGACGGTTGCTGGCTGGGTCGTAGGCGAGCACGTCGGGCTGGTCGCCGACGGTGCTGGTGCCGGTGATGTGCCAGGTGGTCAGGTCGAGGGTGAGCAGGCGGGCGTTGTCGTCGCAGGCGATGAACGCGAGCCGGGCGGGCGGGTCGAGGGTCAGGCCGTGGTCGTGGTCGCAGCCGGGCAGTGCCACGTGGCGGGTGATGGCCAGGGTGGCCGGGTTGATGACGGCGAGCTGGTTGAGGGTTTGGACGTCGGCGAGCATCTGCCCGGTTCCGTGGCCGCCGGACGGGTCGTAGACGACGTTGCCCGCCTGGCCGCCCAGAGGGACGGTGCCGCGGACGGCGCCGGTGGCGGCGTCGATGACGGTTTCGGTGCCGCCGGCCTCGTTGGTGGTCCAGATGGCGTGGCGGGCGGGGTCGTAAGCCAGGCCGTCGGGGTAGTCGCCGGTCGGAGTGCGGTGCAGGATCTGCCCGGTGTCCTCGTCGAGGGTGGCCATCTGGTTGTCGCCGGTGGCGGTGGCGTAGACACGGTGCAGCGCGGGGACCACCAGGACGCCGTGCACGTCGGCCAGGCCGGTGATGACGCGCACGACGCGGCTGGTGCGGATGTCGGTTTCGATGACCTGGCTGGCGCCGAGGTGGGCGATGAACAGCAGGCCGCGGCCGGGGTCGAGGCTCTCGTAGTCGAACCGGGACCTGTCGCCGGGCAGGGCCAGCTCGCCGACGGGGCGCAGCGGCAGCGCCGGGCCTGGATGGCGGGTGCGCAGCAGGGCGGGCAGGGTCACGGCGGCGAGGGCAGCCAGCAGCGTGACGGCGGCCGCCGCGATCAGCAGCCGGGTGCGGGTCCAGGTGGTCACCGGTGGTCCTTTCCGGTGGGGGTCGGCAGCGGGCGCAGCCGGTGGGCGTCATCGAACAAGACACGTCCGGCGAGACGGGCGGCGGTGAGCCCGGCCAGGGCGGCCGCGGCGAGCAGCATGTACATGACGACGATCTGGTAGCGGATGGCGGTCGGCGGGCTGACCCCGGCCAGGATCAGCCCGGTCATGGCGCCGGGCAGGCTGATCAGGCCGACGGTTTTGGTGGCGTCGATGGAAGGGATCAGCGCGGTGCGCAGCGCGGCGTGCAGGTGCGGAGCGAAGGCCCGGTCGGCGGGCATCCCCAGGCACAGCCGGGCCTCGATGGCGGGGCGCGCGGCGGCGGCTTCCTCGCGCAGCCGGGTCAGGGTCACGGCAGCGGCGGCCATGGCGCCGGAGACGACCATGCCTCCGACCGGGATCACGACCCGGGCCTGGGGGCTGATCACGCCCAGGGCTAGAAGGGTGCCGATGGTGGCGGCGGTGGCGGCGGCGACCGCGGTGGTGGCGACCGGCAGCGCCTTGGGCAGGCCGCGGGCGCGGCGGGCGGCGACCTGCCCGGCGATCAGCACCATGAGGGCCAGCCAGCCGGCCGCGCCGGCTAGCCCGCCGTGGGTGAAGACGAGCAGCAAGATGGCGCCGACGGCGGCGAGCTGGGCGCCGGCGCGGGCCGCGGCGATGGTGATCTCGCGGGCCAGGTGCAGCCGCTGCTGGGCGGCGACGGCCACGGCAAGCGCGACCAGGGCCAGCGACGCGGCAACCCCGGCCCAGGTAGGTACGGCGGGGTTCATGCATGCTCCCTGAGGTCGATGGTGTTCGGGGCCGGGCCGGTGATGGTCAGCCGTCCCGCGTGCAGTTCCAGGGTGCGGGCGGCGATGCGGCGGGTCAGCGCGGTGTCGTGGCTGACCAGCACGATGGTGCCGCCCGCCGCGGTGAACGATGCGGCTAGCTGCTCGACCGCGCGGGCGCTGCTGGCGTCCAGGGCCGAGGTGGGCTCGTCCAGGAGCAGCACCTGGGGGGCGGCGGCCAGCGCGCGGGCCAGGCACAGCCGCTGGGCCTCGCCGCCGGATAGCCCGGCCGTGCCCCGGGCCAGCATGGCGGGCGGCAGACTGACCTGTGCCAGCAGCCCGGCGGCCTGGTCCTGGTCCAGGGCAGGCTGTCCGGCCCGCAGCTCGTCCCGGACCCGGCTGGTGAGCAGAACCGGCGCCTGGCCGACCAGGGCGACGCGGCGGCGCAGCGCGAGCACGTCCAGGTGCGGCAGCGCCCGGCCGTCCAGGCATACCCGGCCGGCGTCGGGTTCTTCCAGCCGGTTCAGCAGCCGCAGCAGCGTGGTCTTGCCCGCCCCGGACGGCCCGGTCACCGCGGTGCATGTTCCGGCGGGAATCTGGCAGGTCACCTGATCGAGCAGCAGCGCCTGGCCGCGCCGGATCGTCACCTGTTCCAGCGAGAACAGCGCCGGCCCGGTTGAGGGCATTCTGCCTGTCACCTCCGCTCCTGGCAGGTCGTGTGTAACCATGGTTACAATACTAGGGCGCGGAAGCCCGCCTAGGGCCTCTTCCGCGTCGGACAACCCGGGCGTCAGCAAGGGCGGAGTCGGTCGGCATGGAACAGCATTCACATCGCGGCGGGCCGGGGCACGGGCCGGGCCTGTGGGTACTGCTGTGCTACCGGGTGCCGCGGGAGCCGTCGGCGCCGCGGATCGCGATCTGGCGCAAGCTGAAGCGGCTGGGGGTCGCGCAACTGGGTGATGGCCTGGCCGGGTTGCCGGCTGATGCGCGAACGCGGGAGCAACTGGAGTGGGTCGGCGAGGAGGTGACCGAGGCAGGGGGCAGCGCCGGGGTGTGGCTGGCCCGCCCGGCCACTGCGGCGCAGGAACGCGAGCTGGCCGCGGCGATGGCCGCCGCCCGCTCTGCCGAGTACGAAGCGGTGGCTGACCAGGCCGCGGCCGCACGCGACGCCGGGGAGGCGGCGCGGGCCGCGGCGCTGCGCCGGCTGCGCGGCGAGCTGCGCCGGATCACCCGCCGGGACTACTTCCCGCCCGCGGCGCGCGAGCAGGCCCGGGCGGCGGTCGAGGCGCTGGCCGGGCAGCGGGAGACCCGGAGCGGCGAGGTTCCCGCCGCTGGCGCCGGGGAGCGCTCATGAGATGGGCCACCCGGGCTGGGGTGCACATCGACCGGGCCGCGTGCGCCTGGCTGATCCGCCGGTTCATCGACTCCCAGGCCCAGTTTGCGTTCGTGGCCGACCCGGCCGAGGTGCCCGCGGGGACGACCGCATTCGACATCCGCGGCGCCGAGCTGTCCCACCACGGGGCCGACTGCAGCTTCGAGACCATCCTGCGCCGCTATGAGCTGACCGACCCGGTGCTGTGGCGGATCGCCCAGGCGGTGCACGAGGCCGACCTGGACGACCAGCGGTTTGACGCTCCCGAGGCGGCCGGGCTGGATGTCGCGCTGCGCGGCCTGTCCATGGTCTTCGCTGACGAGCGGGTGCTGGAGCTGACCGGGCCGCTGTTCGACGGTCTGTACGAGTACTACCGGCGGGCCATGCTGCTGGGCCGGGAGCCCGCGTGACCGCCGACACCTCGCCCGATCAGGGCACGCCCGCTCCGGCGGGCGCCGCGCCCGCGGCTGGCGCGCCGCCTGGGTTCGCGGCGGTGCTGCGGTACTTCCTGCGGCTGGGCACGTCAGGGTTCGGCGGGCCGATCGCCGTGGTCGGCTACATGCAGCGCGACCTGGTTCAGCAGCGTGGCTGGATCGCCAGGCAGGACTTCCTGAACGGGGTGGCGCTGGGCCAGACCATGCCCGGCCCGCTGGCCGCCCAGGTGGCCATGTGGGCCGGATACCTGCGCCGCGGCGCGCTCGGCGCCGCGGCCACGGCGGCGGCGTTTATCATCCCGTCGTTCCTGATGGTCACCGCGGTCGCCGCGCTGTACGTGCACTACTCCGGGCTGCGCGTGGTGCAGTCGCTGTTCTACGGCATCGCCCCCGCGGTGATGGCCATCATCGCGATAGCTGCCTGGAAGCTGGTCCGGCTGACCGACGGGAAGGACCGGCGGGCCTGGGCGATCAGCGGGGTGGTATTCGCCGTGACCGCGATCACCGGGCAGGAGCCCATCTACCTGATCATCGGGGCCGGCCTGCTGATGATCATGCTGGATGCCCGCCCGGCCCTGCGTCGGCCCCGCCACCCGCCTGCGCGGCCGGATGGCGGCCCGCCCGTCCACGGCGTCGCCGGGCTGCCGCTGGCGTGGGCCGCGCTCGGCACCACGGCGGCCGGCGGGGTGCTGGTCTCGCTCGGGCTGTTCTTCCTCAAGACCGGCGCCCTGGTCTTCGGCTCGGGGCTGGCCATCGTGCCGCTGCTGCGCGACGGGGTGGTCGCCCAGCACCACTGGCTCACCCAGGGCCAGTTCCTGGATGCCGTCGCTATGGGCCTGATCACGCCCGGCCCTGTGGTGATCACCGCCGCGTTCATCGGCTACCTCGTGGCCGGGCTCCCGGGCGCTGTCATCGCCACGGCCGCGATCTTCACCCCGATCTGGCTCGGGGTGGTGCTGCCCGGCCGCTGGTTCATCCGCCACCGCGATAACGCCCAGGTCAAGGCGTTCGTCACCGGCGCCACCGCCGCGGCGGGCGGGGCCCTGTCCGGCGCCGTGGTGGTGCTGACCCGGCAGGCCGTCACCGACATCCCGACCGCCGCGATCGCGCTGGTCACCCTCGGGCTGCTGCTTCGTTTCAAGATCGGCGAACCTTACATCGTGGCCGCGGCCGGCGCCTTCGGCCTGCTGCTGCACTGGACCTGACCACCGTCACGAACCCTAGACTTATCAGGAGCAGTCGATGAAATGGGTCACCCGGGCCCGCCCTAAAACCGACCGGATCGCATGCTCCTGGCTCATCCGCAACTTCATCGACCCTGACGCGCAGATCTTCTACGTCCCGGCCAGCAACGTCCTGGCCGTCGCCCAGCGCGAAGGCGCATATTCGTTCGACGCGCCCGGCGCCACCCACACCCATCGCGGCGCCCAGTGCACCTTCGAGGTCCTCATCGAGGAATACCACCTGGCAGGCGACCGGGCGCCGGCCCGGCTCGCGGCGATCGTGCACGCCGCCGACATCCGCGCCGACCTGGACACCGACCCGCTCGGCCCCGGCCTGCTCGCCATCGGCGAAGGCGGCCTAGACGCCGAGCCAGACGACCACAAGCTGGCCGAACGCGGCAGCTTCGTCTACGACGCGCTCTACGCCTGTGCCGTCGGCACGCCCGCGCGAGCCAGCCTGCCACATGACCGCGACCAGCACCCAGCTCCCTGACACCTGGAGAACCATGACGCACCTGCTCGCCGCCGCATCCTCCGGCCCGGTGTTCACCCACGCCCACATCGCCGTGACCGCCGCACTCACCGGGCTGGCGGCCCTGGCCGCGGCGCTGTGGCGGCTGCCGCGCCGCGCCTGGGCCGATGCCGCCGCGATCACCGTGCTCTCCGCCGCGTCGGTGTTCTTGTGGCGCGCGTCGGCGAACATGCCCCAGCTCAACCAGGACGGCCTGCCCGGCCTCTCCGCTGGCGACTGGCTCGCCCCCGTGATCACCTACCTGTTCCTGGGCCTGTACGCGCAGGCCCGCCCGCCTGCAGACACCCACCGCTACGGCCAGGCCCGCGCCCTGGCCACCACTGCCTCCCTCATCGTCAACGTCATCACCATCTGAACCCACCGGGCCGCCGCATCAGCCCGCACTCACGGCGCCGCGGATTGCGTCCGGTGTGCAGGTGCACCGGGCTGGTCGTTGTCGATGTGCTGCAGCGCGCGCGGATTGAATGTCCGTGGCTGTCCCGTGAGGAGCCGCCCCAGGATTCGGCCCGTCGCGGTATGTACGAGCACGGTCTCGCCGGCTCAGCAACCCACAGGACGCGGCCAGTCTGCCCGTTTACAAGACGGCTGCTCTGCCTGCTGAGCTACACCGGCGGGGAGACTCTGTGCATCGTAGCCGGTTTGCTCGGAGGCGAGCGGGTTCTCAGCGGCCGGCCGGCCGCGGGCGCAGGGTGTCCCGCAGGGCTTCCAGGGCGGTGAAGCGGGGAGTCCAGCCCAGGTCCTGCTTCGCCTTGGTCGTGTCCATGATCGCCGGGTGGCTGGCCGCCTCCACCCACTGGGCGGCGGGCGGCAGGAACGGCAGCGCGGCGAGGGCACGGGCCGCCAGGCGGGCCGGTCCGGCAGGCAGGGGCAACGGGATCAGGCCGAACTCCCGGGCGACGTCGGCGGTGCTGAGGATCCCGTCGGCCGCGATGTTGTAGGCGCCTGGCGGCCCGGCCCCCAGCACGCAGCGCAGCAGCGCCTGGCCGAGGTCGTCCTCGTGCACGAACTGCAGCGGCAGCAACGGGACCAGCGCGGGCAGCGGCACCGCAGACCGGCCGATCCGGCTGGCCAGGATGCGGCCGAGCGGGGCGAGCGGGCCGGGCAGCAGGTCCTTGGCGCCGACCGCGTGCGGCCCGAGGACGACCGGCGGGCGCAGCAGGTACAGCGCGGGGCCGGCGGCGCCGGTCGCCTCGGCCTGGAGCAGATGCTCGAGTTCGGCCTTCTCCTGCGCGTAGAACAGCCGGGCGGCGGGACGCACCGGCCACTCCTCGGTCATCCCGACCGGGTTGTCGGGGTGGAAGCCGTAGGCCGCCACCGACGAGGCGTAGACGAACCGGCGTGCTCCGGCCTGCGCTGCGGCCCGGAACGCGTTCAGCGTGCCGCCGACATTGACCGCGCGGATCGTCTCGGCGGACGCGCCCCCGGTGACCAGGAACGCCAGGTGCACCACCATGTCGGCGCCCGTGAACGCGTCAAGCAGGGCCGCTTCGTCGCGGATGTCGCCGCGGCGGTACTCCAGCTTGGTCCAGCCGTGGGCGGCCGGGTCGAACGGGCGCCGGGCGACGCCCACGATCCGCGCTACCCGGTCCTCGGCCTGCAGCAGCGGGATCAGGCCGAACCCGAACGTCCCGGTCGGGCCGGTCACCGCGACCGTCAGCTCGCTCTCCTCGCTCACCACCCCAGCGTGCCACACGCGGCACCCGCGCTACACAGCGTGGAAGCAGCGTTCATGCCGCTCCAGCAGAGTGTCGTCTAGTTGGTGGCTGTCGGCCGGGCGCCACGTCCAGGAAATCGGGACCTGCGTCCGGGCTCGGGCGGACTCGCGGGCGCAGGACCGGCGGGCGGAGTGCCCGGACCGGCGGGAGGGGGTGCCGGGGCGAGCGGGCGGAGTGCCGGGGCCGACGGGGCGGGGTGCGGGCGGCTCGTGGGGAGTGGGGCGGGCGGGGAGCCGCGGGCGGGGTTAGGGGGTGGCGGGGCGGGAGCGGATGGCGGCGACTTCGTAGAGGGCGATGCCGGCGGCTACGCCGGCGTTGAGGGATTCGGTGCGGGCGGCGATGGGAATGCGGACCAGGACGTCGCAGGACCGGGAGACGATACGGGACAGGCCGCGGCCCTCGGAGCCGATGACCAGGACCAGCGGGGCGGTGGCCAGCTCCAGGTCGCGGACTGGTGTGTCGCCGGCCGCGTCCAGGCCGGCCACGAAGACGCCGGCGTCCTGGTAGGAGGCCAGGGTGCGGGCCAGGTTGGCGGCGCGGGCCACCGGGACCCGGGCCAGCGCGCCCGCGGAGGCCTTCCAGGCGCCCGCGGTGACGCCGGCCCCGCGCCGGGACGGGACCACGACCCCATGGGCGCCGAACGCGCCCGCCGATCGCGCCACCGCCCCCAGGTTGCGCGGGTCGGTGACGCCGTCCAGCGCGACGATCAGCGGCAGCTGGCCGGCGTCGGCGGCCCGGGCGAGCAGGTCGTCGGGGTGCGCGTAGTCGTACGGCCGGACGCGGAGCGCCAGGCCCTGGTGCAGCGCGCCGCCGGTGAGCCGGTCGAGCTCGGCCGGGCCGGCCTCGAGCACGGCCACGCCGCGGTCGGCGGCCAGCTTGATGGCCTCGCTGATCCGCTCGTCGTGCTGCACCCGGGTGCCGACGTACAGGGCGGCCGCGGGCACGGCGGCTCGCAGCGACTCGACCACCGGGTTGCGCCCGGCGACGAACTCGGCGGCAGGATCGTCGGCACGGCGCGGGCCACGGGAAGGGGCGGAATCGTCGGCACGGCGCGGGCGGCGGGATCCCGCCGCGGCGGCGGCGGCGCGGCGCTGGGCGGGGTGGCCGGGGCGCATGGCGGCGGGCGGGGTCGGCCCCTTGCCCTCGAGCGCGCGGCGGCCGTGGCCGCCGGTGCCCGGGCGGGGCTTGCCCTTCTTGGTCCGGCCCGAGCCGGAACGGCCGGATCCTGTGCTCACCGCTTCAGCTCCCATCGCGGGCCTTCTGGAGTGTCCTCGACCTGGATGCCGATCTCGTCCAGGCCGTCCCTGATCGCGTCGGCGGTCGCGTAGTCGCGGCGAGCCCTGGCCGCGTCCCGCTGCTGCAGGGTCAGCCGTACCAGCGAGCCGAGCACATCGCGCAGCCGGTCGCCGGCGCCGGGCCCGGCCGAGCCGGCCGCAGCCGCCCACGGCGGCGCGAGCGGGTCCAGGCCGAGCACGTCCAGCATGGCGCGGGCCTGGACCAGGCTGGCCCGGACGCCCGGCTTGTCCGCGGCGGCCAGCGCCTGGTTGCCGTCCCTGATGCTGGCGTGCACGGCGGCCAGCGCGGCCGGGACGGCGAGATCGTCGTCCATGGCCGAACGGAACGAGGTCGGCAGCCCGGGCGCCCCGTCGTCGTCGGTGGCGCCCATCAGCACCTCGCTGGCCCGCAGCACAAACCGCTCGATCCGCTGGTAGGCGGCGGCCGCCTCCTCCAGCGCGTCCTCGGAGTACTCCAGCAGCGAGCGGTAGTGCGCCTGGACTAGGTAGTAGCGCAGCTCGGGCGCCCGCACCCGGCGCAGCACGTCGGTAACGAGCAGCGAGTTGCCCAGGGACTTGCTCATCTTCTCCCCGGCCAGTCCGAGCAGCCCGTTGTGCATCCAGTACCGGGCGAAGCCGTCGCCGGCCGCGCGGGACTGGGCGATCTCGTTCTCGTGGTGCGGGAAGATCAGGTCCATCCCGCCGCCGTGGATGTCGAAGGCAGCCCCGAGGTACTTGGTGGACATGGCCGAGCACTCGAGGTGCCAGCCGGGGCGGCCCGGCCCCCACGGGGTCTCCCAGGACGGCTCGCCGGGCTTGGCGCCCTTCCACAGGGTGAAGTCGCGCGGGTCGTGCTTGGTCCCGGTGTCGTCGGCGTCCTCGGCCGGCCGCATCGCGTCCAGCCGCTGCCCGGACAGGGCTCCGTACCCGGGGTAGGAGTGCACGTCGAAGTACACGTCCCCGCCGCCGGCGTAGGCGTGGCCGCTCTCGATCAGCCGCCGGATCAGCACGATCATCTCCGGGATGTGCCCGGTGGCCCGCGGCTCGACGTCCGGCGGCCGGCAGCCGAGCGCGTCGTAGGCCCAGGTGAAGGCGCGCTGGTTGCGTTCGGCCACGATCCACGGCGGAACGCCCTCAGCCTGTGCGGTCCGCAGGATCTTGTCCTCCACGTCGGTGACGTTGCGGCAGAAGGTGACCTGGTACCCGGACGCCTCGAGCCAGCGGATCAGCACGTCGAAGACCACGGCCGAACGCAGGTGGCCGATGTGCGGCGGCGCCTGCACGGTGGCGCCGCACAGGTACACCGACACGCGGCCCGGCGTGATCGGCGTGAACTCGCGCACCGCGCGCGCGAGGGTGTCATGAAGGTGCAACGTCACGCTGACAAGGCTAAGGGATTCCAATCAGCAGGGCGGTGGCGATCGCGGCGATGCCCTCGCCCCGGCCGGTCAGGCCGAGTCCGTCGGTGGTGGTGGCGGACACGCTGACCGAGGCGCCGGACAGCGCCTCGGCCAGCACCTTCTCGGCTTCGGCTCGGCGCGGGGCGACCCGCGGCTGGTTGCCGATCACCTGCACCACGACGTTGCCGATGACGAAGCCGGCGTCGCTGACCAGCCGGAACGTCTCGCGCAGCAGCGCGACACCGGACGCCGCGGCCCACTCGGGCCGGGAGGTGCCGAAGTTCGCGCCGAGATCGCCGAGCCCGGCCGCGGACAGCAGCGCGGTGCAGATGGCGTGCGACGCGACGTCTCCGTCCGAATGGCCGTCCAGACCCGCCTCACCCGGCCATAGCAGGCCAGCCAGGTGCAGCTCGCGCGAGCTGGTCAACGGGTGTACGTCAACTCCGATCCCCACGCGGGGAACAGAACCAGGCACTAGGTAGCGAGAACCTCGTCGAGCAGGGCCTCGGCCTTGTCCTCGTTGGTCTTCTCGGCCAGGGCCAGCTCGCTCACCAGGATCTGCCGCGCCTTGGCGAGCATGCGCTTCTCGCCCGCGGACAGGCCGCGTTCCCTGTCCCGCCGCCACAGGTCCCGAACGACCTCGGCGACCTTGTTCACGTCACCGGAAGCGAGCTTCTCCAGGTTGGCCTTGTACCGCCTGGACCAGTTGGTCGGCTCCTCGGTGTGCGGCGCCCGGAGTACCTCGAACACGCGCTCAAGCCCCTCGGCGCCCACGACATCACGCACGCCTACCAACTCGGCATTGTCCGCGGGGACGCGTACGGTCAGGTCGCCCTTGTCGACCTTGAGGACCAGATAGGTTCTATCCTCGCCCTTGATGGTGCGAGTCTCGACCGCTTCGATGCGAGCAGCCCCGTGATGGGGATAGACGACGGTATCGCCGACCTTGAAAGACATGTGGCAAGTACCCCTTCCGCTGAAGACCATCTTACCACGTCGGGCGGTGTCGATAAAACGCCCATGAGGGTAAATATGCAGGTCAGTACGGCTATCACTAGTCCGAACCCACACCGTTCAGCTGGCCGTGCCGACTCTGGCACCGCCACTCGAGGGCTTACTGCGTTGTTTCCAGTCTACCCGAGCCGGTGAAATGAGCCTGGCATCTTACCGAATGAGGCGTGGTGCGCGCCCGGGAGTCATACTGGTCATACTGAAGGCACCAGGACGCAATTCGCGCCGGAGGTGACGGTGAATCCTGGCGGCGGATCGGGTTGGGACGAGCCACCGCTCGACATCCAGATCCCGGATGACGCGCGTGAGCTCGAGCGTGACGTGCTGGCCTACCGCCGGGAACTGCGGGCCAGGCGCCGCCGGAACCGGCTGCGCCGGCTCACCCGGCCGTTCGCGCCCTTCGCCGCGCGCGGAAGCGTCATGCCGCTGCTGGCCAGCATCATGGCCGTGTGCCTGGTCGCCGGGGCGATGCTGTCGGTCGCCACGTTCAGCCCGGCCACCCCGCCCGCCGACCGGACGACACCCAGCCCTGCCAGCTCGGTCCCCGGCGTCTCGCTGGGCCCGAAGGCCACGACCGCCGCTCCGGTGCGCCCGTTCGTGACCAGCGTGTCCGCGACCCGGGCGAGCCATTCCTCCCGCCCGTCGGCCTCGTCCGGCAAGACCAGGCCGAGCGTCGGCACCCCGGTTCCGAGCTCACCCGGTGCCCCGCGTTAAGCCCGGCGGGCGGCACCGCTACGATTGCCTTCCGTCCGACGGGAGTGAACCGAGGAGGGGGTTATCGTGACGCGCTGGAAGCGCAGCTTGCTGTTCGGCGCGCTGGCCGTGCTGGCGCCGGCGCTGGCCGGCTGCGAGGCCGGCTTCAACGCGCCCACACTCGAGTACCACCCGGCCGCCTTCGGCGCCTACGCGACGAAGAACGGCGTCTCCATCTCCAACGCGTTCGTGCTCGGCCCCTCCCCCAGCGGCCCGGAGGTGGCCGGCGGCCGGGCCGGCGTCTTCCTCGCGATCACCTCGCAGGACGGGGACAGGCTGGTCTCGGCCAGCGCGCCGGGCACCGCGTCCACCGTGCAGATCCTCGGCGGACCGGTCCGCGTGCCGGCCTTGGGGTCGGCCGACCTGACCGGTCCGGTACCCCAGGTGGTGATGACTGGGCTTGCCAGCCCGCTCCAGGGCGGCGACCTGGTCAAACTCAACCTGGACTTCGCCGAGGCGGGCACGATCGCCATGACCGTTCCGGTCCAGCCGAAGGCCTACGAGTACGCGACGTTCTCCCCGCCGGCCACCCCGTCGGCGGCGCCGCCCAGTAAGAAGAGGGCGACGGCCAACCCCACGGCCACGCCGACGCCGTAACCGGGGCTCCCGGCCCGGCCCGTTCGGGATAATTTGCGGCGGGTCAGGCGGCCGACTCGAATTTGTACCCCAGCCCGCGCACGGTCACGATGTGCTGCGGCCGCGCCGGGTCCGTCTCGATCTTGGCCCGGAGCCGCTTGATGTGCACGTCCAGCGTCTTGGTGTCGCCCACGTAGTCGGCGCCCCAGACCCGGTCGATGAGCTGCATCCTGGTCAGCACCCGGTCCGCGTTGCGCAGCAGCACCTGGAGCAGCTCGAACTCCTTCAGCGGGAGCTGGACCGTGCCGCCCCGGACGGTAACCACGTGCCGGTCCACGTCCATCCGCACCGGGCCCGACTCCAGCGCCGTCTCGGCCACGTCGTCGGCGTCGCCGCGGCGGCGGAGCACGGCGCGCATCCGGGCGACCAGCTCACGCGAGGAGAACGGCTTGGTCACGTAGTCGTCGGCGCCGAGTTCCAGACCGACCACCTTGTCGATCTCGCTGTCCTTGGCGGTCAGCATGATCACCGGCACGTTGGACTTCTCCCGCAGCGACCGGCACACCTCGCTGCCCGGCAGGCCCGGCAGCATCAGGTCGAGCAGGACCAGGTCGGCGCCGGTCCGGTCGAAGGTCTCCAATGCGTCGGGTCCGGTCGAGCAGACCGCGACCTCGAAGCCCTCCTTGCGCAGCAGGTACGAGATGGCGTCGCTGAACGAGTCCTCGTCCTCAACTACCAGCACGCGTGTCACTGATTCCTCCTAGAACTCACGGGACCTAGGCAAGCTCACGCAGCACCGGTGCTGGCATGGTCGCTCCGCAGCGGGATGTACAGCGTGAAGGTGGACCCGGCGCCCTCGACGCTGCGCACGGTCACCTTGCCGTTGTGGGCCGCCATCACGTGCTTGACGATGGCCAGCCCGAGGCCGGTGCCCCCGGTCGCGCGCGACCGCGCCGGGTCGACCCGGTAGAAGCGCTCGAAGATCCGCTCGAGGTCGCGCTCGGGGATGCCGATGCCCTGGTCGGCCACGCTGAGCTCGGCGTGGCCTTCGGGGGTCTTCCTGGTGGTGATGACCACCCGGGTCTTCTCCGGGCTGTAGGCGACCGCGTTCTCCAGCAGGTTCCGCAGCGCGGTGACGAGCAGGTCCTCGTCGCCCAGGACGGACAGGCCGCGGTTGCCGACCGACGCGAGCGTGATGCCGCGCGCGTTCGCCCGCATCCGGCAGCGGTCCACCGCCTCGGCCACCACCGTGTCCAGCGCGACCAGCCGCGGGTCGGGCACCGGCTCGACCGCCTGGATCCGGGACAGCGTGATCAGGTCCTGCACCAGGTTGGTCAGCCGCTGTGCCTCCTGGCGCATCTTGCTGGCGAAGCGGCGGACCGCTTCGGCGTCGTCGGCGGCGTCCTCGATCGTCTCGGCCAGCAGGGCCAGCGCGCCGACCGGGGTCTTGAGCTCGTGGCTGGTGTTGGCGACGAAGTCGCGCTTCACCTCGTCGACCCGCCGGCTCTCGGTCTGGTCCTCGGCCAGCACCAGGACCAGGCCGCCACCGCCGACGGCCGCGCCGAGCGGCGCCACCCGGACCGCGAAGCTGGTCGTCCGGCCGCCGAGCCTGGGCACCGGGACCTCGAACTCGCCCTCCCGGATCTCGCCGTCCCGGCGCACCTGGCGGGCCAGCGCGGCCAGCTCGGTGACCATCAGGCGATCGCCCTTGACCATTCCGAACGCCCGGGCCGCCGCGCTCGCCCGCAGCACCCTGTCGTTGCTGTCCAGGACCACGGCGGAGGAGGAGAGCACGGACAGAACCGACGCAATGCCCGGCGGCAGCCGGGCTGGCTGCTGGGCCGCCCGCAGCCGCGTGCCGCGGGCCTGCCGCGTGCTGGCGCCGGCGCCCGGCGCCCTGGCTCTTATCGCCACGTAGCCTCCGTTATCGCCGCAGGCCATGGCGATGACCAGTGAAGACTCACATGCCTCATGGTATGCGGTAGACAGGCGCGGGCGACAGCGCGAGGGGGATCACCTGGGCGATATTCGAGCGTTGTTCACCGCGCGGTAAACATCCCTTAATGCCCTATTTACCGGTTATCGACCTTGATTCCTGACCGCCTCGGCCGCCTCCGCGGCGGCCTCCGGGTCGAGGTAGCTGCCGCCCCTGGTCACCGGCCGGAACGCGTCGTCCAGCTGGTAGACCAGCGGGATGCCGGTCGGGATGTTCAGCGCCGCGATGTCGTCGTCGCTGATCCCGTCCAGGTGCTTGACCAGCGCGCGCAGCGAGTTGCCGTGCGCCACGACCAGCACCGTTCCGTCCTGGCCCAGGTCCGGCACCACCGCGTCGTACCAGTAGGGCAGCATCCGCACCATGACGTCCTTGAGGCACTCGGTCCGCGGCCTGGCCTCCGGCGGCAGGCCCGCGTACCTGACGTCGGCGGCCTGGGAGTACTGGTCGTCGTCGGCGATCGGCGGCGGCGGCACGTCGTAGGAGCGGCGCCACAGCATGAACTGCTCCTCGCCGAACTCCTGCCGGGTCCCGGCCTTGTCCTTGCCCTGCAGCGCGCCGTAATGCCGCTCGTTCAGCCGCCAGGACCGTCTGACCGGGAGCCAGAGCAGCCCGGCTTCCTCCAGGGCGAGGTTGGCGGTCTGGATGGCCCGGGTCAGCACCGAGGTGTGCACGGCGCTCGGTTTGAGGCCCGAACGGGCCAGCAGCTTGCCCCCGTTAGCTGCTTCCTGCGCCCCGGCGGCGGAGAGGCCCACGTCCACCCACCCGGTGAACAGGCCCTTGGAGTTCCATTCGCTCTCGCCGTGACGGAGCAGCACCAGCGTCCTCATGTGAGGCAAGCCTAGCCTGGGAACAGGCGGCGACTCGCCACGGTTGGTCATGACGTGCAGCCCGAGCTGAGCCGCGCCCGTGCCGGCGCCCCCCGGCGGATCGCGACGATCAGCGTGCACACCTCCCCGCTCGACCAGCCGGGCACCGGCGACGCCGGCGGGCTCAACGTCTACGTCGTCGAGGCGGCCAGGCAGCTGGCCCGGCGCGGCATCGAGGTGGAGATCTTCACCCGGGCGGTCTGCCGGGACACCCCGCCCGTGCTGGAGCTCGCACCCGGGGTGCTGGTCAGGAACCTGGTGGCCGGGCCGTTCGAGGAACTCGACAAGAACTCGCTGCCCGGTCAGATCTGCCCGTTCACCTTCGGCGTGCTGCGCACCGAGGCCGACTTCGCGCCCGGCCGGTACGACCTGGTGCACGCGCACTACTGGCTGTCCGGCCAGGTCGGGGCGGTGGCGGCGTCACGATGGCGCGTGCCGTTGGTGCAATCGATGCACACCCTCGGCAAGGTCAAGAACCTGGCCCTGGCCAGCGGCGACTGCGCCGAGCCCGCAGTCAGGATCCGGGGCGAGGGCGAGGTCGTGGCGGCCGCCGACCGGCTGGTCGCGAACACCGAGGACGAGGCGCGGCAGCTGGTCGAGCTGTACGGCGCCACCCCGTCGCGGGTGAAGACGGTGTCGCCAGGGGTGGACCTGTCGGTGTTCCGGCCTTCGGCTGCCGCGACTTCCGTGGCCGGTGTCCGGCGGCGGCTCGGGCTGGCCGCGGACGCGATCGTGCTGGTGTTCGCGGGCCGGATCCAGCCGCTGAAGGGACCCGACGTGGTACTGCGCGCCGCGGCGTCGCTGCTACGCCTGGCGCCGGAGCTGGCCGAACGGCTGGTGGTGGTGTTCGTCGGCGGGCCGAGCGGGTCCGAGGTGGGCGCGCCCGGGCGGCTCGCCGGGCTGGCCGGTGAGCTCGGGGTGGCGGACCGGGTGCGGTTCGAGCCGCCGTGCCCGCACCGTGACCTGGCCGACTGGTACCGGGCCGCCACGCTGGTGCTGGTGCCGTCACACTCGGAATCGTTCGGGCTGGTGGCGCTCGAGGCTCAGGCCTGCGGCACGCCGGTGGCGGCGGCCGCCGTGGGCGGGCTGCGCACCGCGGTGCGGGACGGCGTCTCCGGGGTACTGGTAGACGGGCACGACCCCTCGGTGTGGGCCTCTGTGCTGCGTGATCTGGTCTTGTCGCCCCGGTGGCTGGCGTCGCTGTCGCGGGGGGCGCTGGCGCACGCGTCCGGGTTCGGCTGGCCCGCGACCGCGGACCGGCTGATCGAGGTGTATACCGGGGCCATGGCTTCTGCTCGTTCTGTTGGTGCTGCTGGTTCTGTTGATGCGGTCGGCTCGCGGGCCGGGGTGCGCGCGTGAGTCCGGATGCTGCGGGCGTTGTCGAACAGACGCTCCGGTCGCTGGAGCTGGGGTTCGAGCAGCCGCGGCCCGGGGCGTTCCTGGTCAAGCTGGAGGGGCAGCACAAGCTGGCCACCATGACCTGGCTGGTCGTGGGCGAGCACAGCCTGGGCGTGGAGGCCTTCTTCTGCCGCCAGCCGGACGAGAACCACGAGGCCTTCTACCGCTTCCTGCTGGAGCGCAACGGCCGCATGTACGGCGTGCACTTCACCCTGGACGAGACGGGCGACGTGTACCTGACCGGGCGGCTGCCGCTGTCCTCGGTCTCCGCCGACGACATCGACCGGCTGCTGGGCTGCGTGCTCAGCTACTCCGACGAGAACTTCGACGCGGCGCTCGAGCTCGGCTTCGGCTCGGCCATCCGGCGGGAGTGGGCCTGGCGGGTCAAGCGCGGCGAGAGCCTGGCCAACCTGCAGGCGTTCGCGCGGTTCGCCGACCCCGATCGCTGAGCGCAGTGATTGGCCTGATGTCCTTGCTATTGGATTAGCCGCATTGGGGGTACATTGACGACCGTGAACCGGTTGGGTGAACTCGAGCGTGCCATCATGGACGTGCTCTGGGATACGGATACGTCCCTCACCGTGCGCGAGGTCAGTGCTAGGCTGACCGAGCGTAATCTAGCTCACACCACCGTCATGACGGTGCTCGACAGGCTCGCGAAAAAGGGCTTCGCCAGGCGGGAGCGCGATGGGCGCGCCTGGCGTTACTGCCCCGCCGCTACCCGCGAGACCTACGTAACCGAGCTCATGCTGACCGCGCTGGACCAGACCGGTGACCGGACGGCAGCACTGACCCGGTTCGCACAGTCCGTAACGGGCGTCGAAGCCGAGGTGCTACGCGACGCCCTGGAAGTGATCGAAGGCAGCGGCGAGGGAGATGACGGGAATTGAAGACGCGGCGCTGCTCGCCGTAGTTGCCATCGGAAGCGCACTCGGCGCTTCTGCCCTGCCCCGGGCCAGCTGGCCGCGGCGGTGCCCGGCCGCGGCCATCCTGCTGTGGCAGGCCCTGGGCCTGGCCTCGGGCCTGGCCGCCGTCGGCACGCTGATCGGGCTGGCCCTGCCGGCCAGCCAGGGCGGCCTGGTGCTGTCCGTGCTGCGCGCGGCCGGGCTGCTGCGCGACGGCGAACTGTTCGGCCTGGCCAGGTGGTTCGGACTCAGCCAGGCGGGCGGCGCGCCGCTGGTCCTGGTCGCGGTCCGGCTGGCCTGCCTGGCGGCCGGGCTGGTGCTGCTCGCCTCGCTGTGCTGGGTGCTCCTCGCCGCCTCGATCGCGGCGCTGCAGGCCAGGCGGCGGCAGCGGGCGCTGCTCACGCTGCTCGCCCACGGCGACCCGAAGGTGCCCGGCGCGCTCGTCGTGGACTATCCGAGCGCGGCCGCGTACTGCCTGCCCGGGCTCCGGTCCCGGTCCCGGATCGTGGTCAGCGTCGGCGCCCTGGAGTTGCTCGGCCGCGGCGAGCTGGCCGCCGTGCTAGCGCACGAGCGAGCCCACCTGCGGGAGCGTCACGACCTGGTCCTGCTGCCGTTCACCGCGCTGCGGCGCGCCTTCCCCAGGTCCGCCACCTGCACCGGCGCGCAGCGCGCGGTGGCGCTCCTGGTCGAGATGCTGGCCGACGACCGCGCGCTGCGCGGGGGCCCGGCACGCGAGCTGGTATCCGCCCTGGTGCGGTTCGGCACCGCCGGGACGTGCCCGGTGCCCGCGGGCGCACTCGCCGTGGCCCAGGGCTCCGAGGGCGAGGTGGCCGCGCGGGTCACCCGGCTGCTCCGGCCCGCCAAGCCGCTGCCCGCCGTCGCGGTCGTGGCCGTCTGCCTGGCCGCCGCCCTGCTGGTGGCCGCGCCGGTCACGCTGCTGATCGTCTGAGCCTTGTCTTACCAGGTATTGGCTTACCAGGGGCCGTAGGGGCCCGAGTGGGTGCCGCTCCTGTTCTTGGGGAAGCTGCGCACCTTGGGACGGACGTCGGCCAGGTAGACCGCGGCCGCGACGAACGCCACCACCGGCAGGATCGAGGTCGGACCCACGCCGTAGACCGCCCCGGCCAGCCCGATCACGGCGGCTACGCCGGTAATGATCAGCCACAGCGGCTTGGTCAGCTTGCCGGCCGCCACGAAGGCCTGGCTCGGGCGGGTCATGGCGTCGATGAAGGCCCACGCCTCGACGACGAACGCCGCCAGGCCCAGGGCCAGGAAGAAGTAGGTCAGCGGGGTATACGTACCGAACACGAGATCACGCTACCTAATCGGAGGCACTGTCTGGTCTGTTCTTGGGTACAGTCTGCGCGTCGCCCGCCGGTTGCGCTGCCGCTTTGGCTCGTGCTTTTGCCTCGGCTTCTGCTTCTGCCTCGGCCTCTGCTTCCGCGGCGAGGGCGGCTTCGAGCACCTCCGCCTCCGCACCGGGCGAGCCCACGGTCAGCTCGGCCGGGCCGTCCGCTTCCGTATCGGCTCCGGTCTTCGCGTCCGCCGCGTTCTCCCGCCGGAACGACTCGTAGATCTCGACCAGCACCTGCTTCTGCCGTTCGGAGAGCTGCGGGTCCGCCAGCAGCGCGGACCGCACCCCGGAGTCGGCCGGCCGGTCTTCGAGGATCCCGGCCTGAACGTAGAGCGCCTCCGCGGAGATGCGGAGGCCCTTGGCGATCTGCTGCAATATGTCCGCGCTCGGCTTGCGCAGGCCGCGCTCGATCTGGCTCAGGTAGGGGTTGGACACCCCGGCCGACTGGGCCAGCTGGCGCATTGAGATCTTCGCCTGCTCCCGCTGCTCCCGGATGTACTCGCCGATCGAGTTGACATTCACGTTACGCATAAGCTCAGTCTACCCCCGGTGCTTGCAACTGCAAACGCTCCAGCAAGCGCTTGTCGGGCCGTTCTGGAGGGGCGCGGGACAGGGCGCGTGGGAGCGGGGCGCGTAGGAGCGGGGCGCGGTCGTACTGCATGAAAGTCCCAGCCATGCACATAGAACGACATGGCTGGGACATCCATGCTGTATCCGCGGAGCCGTGCCGGGCAGCGGATTCGGATCACCAGTCGCAATAGCACCTCGGAACGCAGCAGCGTTCGCGCGACGGCCCGGCCGGGGACGTCGGCGGTGCGGGGTAGGTGGGCTAGGTGGACTGGGCGGGTTCGCCCAGGGTACGGCGCGGGACCGACCGGGATGGACCGGAGACGCGGGTCTTGGCGGGACTACGACGCGGGGCGGGTGGGGATACCGAGGAAGGTGCGCGCTTCGGTGGGGGGCATGGGAGGGCGCTGGGCGAGGCGGGCCAGGTCGGCGGCGCGCTCGACCAGTTCGGCGTTGCGGGCGACGGGGCGGCCGCGGGAGAAGGTCAGCGTGTCCTCCATGCCGACGCGCAGGTGACCGCCGGCGCCCAGGGCGCCGAGCATCACCGGGAGCGTGGTCCGGCCGATGCCCGTGGCGGACCAGCTCGCGCCGTCGGGCAGCGCCGCCACCGCGGCGGCCAGGGTAGCCACGTCGCCCGGCATGCCGCCGGGGACGCCCATCACCAGATCGCAGTGCACGTGGCCGCCGGCCGGCGGCCCGAACTCGGCCAGCAGCCGGTGCAGGGTCGCGACGTGACCCAGGTCGAACAGCTCGAACTCGGGGACGACCTGGCGCTGGATGGTCAGCTGGTAGAGGTCCTTGATGAACGGCCACGGGTTGCTGAACACGTCGTCGCCGAAGTTGACCGTGCCGCAGGTCAGGGAGCAGGCGTCCGGCGCGGCGTCCAGGACCGCGAGCCGGCTGGCGAAGCTGTCGGTCACCGCGCCGCCGGTGGACAGCTGGACGATGAGGCCGGTGCCCTCGCGCAGCGCGGCCACCGTGTCGGCGAGCCTGCCGACCTCCAGCGTGGGCCGGGCCGCGTCGTCTCTGATGTGCACGTGGATGACCGCCGCCCCGGCGGCCTCGCATTCCTTGGCCGTGACCACCAGCTCGGCCAGGGTGACCGGGAGGGCCGGGGCGGCGGCCTTGTCGGCTTCGGCGCCGGTGGGCGCGACGGTGATCAGGGTGCTGCTGCCAGCCGGGGATACTGCCATGGTTATGGACCCTACAGTCAGCTGGCGCGGCCGGCCGCGACGGCCAGGTGCTGCCGGGCGAAGGCCAGCGACTCGGCCAGGTCCGCCATCCGGTCCTCCCTGGTCGGCGCGCGGTTGGTCTTCACCTCGACGACCACGGCACCGGGGTAACCGGCGGGCGGGAGCAGGCTGAGCAGCTCGCCGCAGGGCTGCCCGCCGCGGCCGGGCACCAGGTGCTCGTCGGGTACCGGGCCGGCCGGCGCGCCGGTGCCGTCGGCCAGGTGCACGTGGGCCAGGCGGCTGCCGAGCTCGGTCGCCATGATCAGGGCGTCGGAGCCGGAGGCGGCGGTGTGGGAGAGGTCCAGGGTGATGCTCGGCACGTCGAGCGCGGTCGGGTCCCAGTGCGGGGCGTACGGCACCACCTCGCTGCCGCCGGCCCGCAGCGGGTACATGTTCTCCACCGCGAACAGCACGCTGGTTTCCTCCGCCATCGCGGCCAGGCCGGTCTCGAAGCCGCGGACGTACTCGCGCTGCCAGCGGAACGGCGGGTGCAGGACCACCACCCCGGCACCGACCCGCTCGGCCAGTTCCTGGGCCCGGCGCAGCTTCTCCCACGGTTCCCTCCCCCACACCCGCTGGGTGAGCAGCAGGCTGGGCGCGTGCACGGACACGATCGGCAGCTGGTGGTAGTCCTGGAGCCTGAGCAGCGCCTCGGCGGCCTGGCTCACCGGGTCGGTGTAGACCATCACCTCGACCCCGTCGTAGCCGAGCCTGGCGGCCACCTCGAAGGCGTCCGGGGTGCGCTCGGGGTAGACCGACGAGGTGGACAGGGCGACGGGCGGCCCGGATACCTTCGCCACGCCGCTCACTGGCTGACTCCCTCCGTCGGTTCGGTTCCAGCTTACTGAGATTGTCAGAGGCGGCCGCTATGGTGCGGCCATGGCTAAGTCACCGGCGGGGTCCGGCTTCCGCTGCACCGAGTGCGGCTGGCAGTCGGCCAAGTGGACCGGCCGGTGCGGCGAGTGCCAGGCCTGGGGCACGGTCCAGGAGGCGGTTCTGCCCCGGCAGGCGCGGGGCGCCCGGGTACGAGCGTCTGTCGGCGTCCGTTCGGCCGTAAATAACCTGGCGCCGGCCAGCACCACCCCGCTTCCCATCGGCCAGGTGGACGCGACCGACGCCACCGCCCGGCCCAGCGGCATGGACGAGCTGGACCGGGTGCTCGGCGGCGGGCTGGTGCCCGGCGCGGTCCTGCTGCTGGCCGGCGAGCCCGGGGTGGGCAAGTCGACGCTGCTGCTCGAGACCGGCGCGCTGGTGGCGGAGTCCGGGCCGGTGCTCTACGTGACCGGTGAGGAGTCCGCCGCCCAGGTGCGGCTGCGCGCGGATCGTATCGGGGCGGTCAGCGACCAGCTCTTCCTGGCCGCGGAGACCGACCTCGACGTGGTGCTCGCGCACATCGACCACGTGCAGCCCCGGCTGCTGATCATCGACTCGGTGCAGACGATCGCGGCCGCCGGGGTCGAGGGCGTGCCGGGCGGGGTGACCCAGGTCAGGGAGGTGGCGGCGGCGCTCACCGCGGTGGCCAAGGAACGGTCGATGACCACCATCCTGGTCGGGCACGTGACCAAGGACGGCTCAGTCGCCGGCCCGCGCACGCTGGAGCACCTCGTCGACGTGGTGCTGCACTTCGACGGGGACCGGCATTCGCAGCTGCGGATGGTGCGGGCGGTGAAGAACAGGTTCGGGCCGACCGACGAGGTGGGCTGCTTCGACCTGGGCGAGTACGGGCTGATCGGGCTGGCCGACCCGAGCGGCCTGTTCGTCTCCCAGCACCGCGAGCCGGTGCCGGGCACCTGCGTGACCGTCACGCTCGAGGGCCGCAGGCCGCTGCCCGCCGAGGTGCAGGCGCTGGTCGGCCCCTCGGTGCTGGAAATGCCGCGCCGCACCACGTCCGGGCTTGACGGCTCCCGGGTGGGCATGGTGCTCGCGGTGCTGCAGCGCCGGGCCGGGATCAAGCTCGGCCGGCAGGATGTGTACGCGGCCACCGTGGGCGGGGTCCGGCTGACCGAGCCGTCGGTGGACCTGGCCGTAGCGGTCGCGCTGGCGAGTTCGGCCGCGAACCTGAGCGTGCCGCACGGCGTGGTGGCGATCGGCGAGGTCGGCCTGGCCGGCGAGGTCCGGCGGGTGGCGGGCCTGCCGCGCCGGATCGCCGAGGCCGAGCGGATGGGCTTCCGCCGCGTCATCGTCCCGGCGGCCTCAGGAGCGCCCCTGGAGCGCGTCGAAGGCCTTTCGGGGCCGACGCAGGTGCTCGAGGTGGAGGACATCCGCCAGGCGCTCTCCGCCGTCCTGGGCGCTGAGCCTTAGCGGGCCAGCTTGAAGGCGCGCCCGGGCTGGCGCGTGCCACGATAGGCAGCATCATGTCAACGTCCTTCGCCGAGCCGGTGCTGGCCTGGTATGCGCGCAATGCGCGGGACCTGCCCTGGCGCGCGCCGGGCGCGACACCCTGGGCCGTGCTGGTCAGCGAGATCATGCTGCAGCAGACGCCGGTGGCCCGCGTGCTGCCCGAATACCTCGGCTGGATGACCAGGTGGCCCAGCCCGGCCGCGCTCGCGGCCGAGCCGGCCGGCGAGGCGATCAGGCAATGGGGCCGGCTCGGCTACCCACGGCGCGCGCTCCGGTTGCACGAGACAGCGACGATCCTCGTCGCCCGGTACGGCGGGAGTGTGCCCGCCGACCTGGACGCGCTGCGCGCGCTGCCGGGGATCGGCAGCTACACCGCCGCGGCCGTCGCCAGCTTCGCCTTCGGCCAGCGGCACGCGGTGCTGGACACGAACGTTCGGCGGGTGCTGGCGCGGCTGGCCGCCGGGCGGCCCTGGGCCGGGGGCTCGTCGGCGGCTTCGGTGGCCGAGCGGCGGCTGGCAGAATCACTGCTGCCCGCCGAGCCCGCGGTGGCGGCCCGCTGGTCGGTCGCGGTGATGGAACTGGGCGCCCTGGTGTGCACGGCGGCCAGCCCGCGCTGCGGCGGCTGCCCGGTGGCGCGCGAGTGCGCCTGGCTGGCCGCGGGACGCCCGGCTCCAGGGGCCGGGACGGCTGGAGTGAACGGGGCGACGGAAACGGTCAGGGCGGCCGGGACGGATGGGAGGCGGCGGACGCAGAAGTACGACGGTACCGACCGGCAGTGCCGGGGGCGGCTGCTCGCGGTGCTGCGCGCGACCAGTGATCCCGTGCGCCGGGCCGACTTCGACGCGGTCTGGACCGCCCAGGCCCAGCTGGACCGGGCGCTGGACGGGCTGGTGGCCGACGGCCTGGTGGACCCGCTGCCGGATGGCCGCTTCGCGCTTCCTGGGAGCCCGCCGCTGTCGCGGTGAGTCCCGAGGCGCAATGGCGGGGCGGGGTGCTGCGGCAAACAGAGCGCGAACAGCATGAAACCCGGGATCCACGGCGTTTGGAGGCCGTGGATCCCGGGTTACAGTGCGTTCCGGGTGGACCGGGGTTAGCCGGTTGGCCGGGTTAGCCGACCGCGGAGGCGGTGCCGCCGCCGTCCTGGGGGCCTGGGCTGCTCGTTGAGCTGCTCACCGCGCTGCCCTTGCTGGCGACCGGCTCGCTCGCCAGCTCCGGAGCGGGCACGTCGTCTACCACGTCCGGCTTGGGGACGCCGTTGAAGGTGAACTTGGCCGTCTCCCCGCTGCCCTCGATGTCCACGATGACGATCTGACCCGGCCGCAGCTCGCCGAACAGGATCTTCTCGGACAGGCTGTCCTCGATCTCCCGCTGGATCGTGCGGCGCAGCGGCCGCGCGCCGAGCACCGGGTCGTAGCCGCGCTGGGACAGCAGGTCCTTGGCCGCCGGGCGCAGCTCGATGGCCATATCGCGGTCCTTCAGCCGCTCGTCCACCTTGGCGATCATCAGGTCGACGATGCTGAAGATCTCCTCCCGCTCCAGCTGGTGGAAGACGATGATGTCGTCCACGCGGTTCAGGAACTCGGGCCGGAAGTGCGACTTCAGCTCCTCCTGCACCTTGTTCTTCATCCGGTCGTAGGAGCCGCGGGACTCACCCGACCGGGCGAAGCCCACGGACACGCCCTTGGAGATGTCCTTGGTGCCCAGGTTGGTCGTCATGATGATGACCGTGTTCTTGAAGTCGACCATCCGGCCCTGGGCGTCGGTCAGCCGACCGTCCTCCAGGATCTGCAGCAGCGAGTTGAAGATGTCCGGGTGCGCCTTCTCGATCTCGTCGAACAGGACGACGGAGAACGGGCGACGGCGGACCTTCTCGGTGAGCTGGCCGCCCTCCTCGTACCCGACGTAACCGGGCGGGGAGCCGAACAGCCGGGACACCGTGTGCTTCTCCATGTACTCGCTCATGTCGAGCTGGATCAGCGAGTCCTCGTCGCCGAACAGGAACTCGGCCAGCGTCTTGGACAGCTCGGTCTTGCCGACGCCGGACGGGCCCGCGAAGATGAACGACCCGCCGGGGCGCTTGGGGTCCTTCAGGCCGGCCCGGGTGCGCCGGATCGCCTGGGACAGCGCCTTGATCGCGTCGTTCTGGCCGATGACCCGGCGGTGCAGCTCGTCCTCCATCCGGAGCAGCCGCTGCGACTCCTCCTCGGTGAGCTTGAACACCGGGATGCCGGTGGCGGTGGCCAGGACCTCGGCGATGAGCTCCTCGTTCACCTCGGCCACGACGTCCATGTCGCCGGCCTTCCACTCCTTCTCCCTGGACGCCTTCTTGGCCAGCAACTGCTTCTCGTTGTCGCGCAGCGCGGCGGCCTTCTCGAAGTCCTGCGAGTCGATGGCCGATTCCTTCTCGCGGCGCACCTGGGCGATCTTCTCGTCGTACTCGCGCAGGTCCGGCGGCGCGGTCATGCGGCGGATGCGCATCCGGGAGCCGGCCTCGTCGATCAGGTCGATGGCCTTGTCCGGCAGGAAGCGGTCGCTGATGTAGCGGTCGGCCAGCTGGGCCGAGGCGACCAGCGCGCCGTCCGTGATGGACACGCGGTGGTGGGCCTCGTACCGGTCGCGCAGGCCCTTGAGGATCTCGATGGTGTGCGAGATCGTCGGCTCCGCCACCTGGATCGGCTGGAACCGGCGCTCGAGCGCGGCGTCCTTCTCCAGGTACTTGCGGTACTCATCCAGCGTGGTGGCGCCGATGGTCTGCAGCTCGCCACGGGCCAGCATCGGCTTCAGGATCGAGGCCGCGTCGATCGCGCCCTCGGCCGCGCCCGCCCCGACGAGGGTGTGGATCTCGTCGATGAACAAGATGATGTCGCCGCGGGTGCGGATCTCCTTGAGCACCTTCTTGAGCCGCTCCTCGAAGTCGCCGCGGTAGCGCGAGCCGGCCACCAGGGCACCGAGGTCCAGCGTGTACAGCTGCTTGTCCTTGATGGTCTCGGGCACCTCGCCCTTGACGATCTTCTGGGCCAGGCCCTCGACCACCGCGGTCTTGCCGACGCCGGGCGCGCCCACCAGCACCGGGTTGTTCTTGGTGCGGCGGGAGAGAACCTGCATGACCCGCTCGATTTCCTTCTCCCGGCCGATCACCGGGTCGAGCTTGCCCTCGCGCGCGCCCTGGGTCAGGTTGCGGCCGAACTGGTCGAGGACCAGCGACGTGGACGGCGCCGACTCCGCGGCGGTGCCGGCCGACGCGGGCTCCTTGCCCTGATAGCCGTGCAGCAGCTGGATCACCTGCTGGCGGACCCGGTTCAGGTCGGCGCCCAGCTTCACCAGCACCTGCGCGGCCACGCCGTCGCCCTCGCGGATGAGGCCGAGCAGGATGTGCTCGGTGCCGATGTAGTTATGGCCGAGTTGCAGCGCCTCACGCAGCGATAGCTCAAGCACCTTCTTGGCCCGTGGCGTGAACGGGATATGCCCGGACGGCGCCTGCTGGCCCTGGCCGATGATCTCCTCGACCTGCTGCCGCACGGCGTCCAGGCTGATGCCCAGCGACTCCAGCGCCTTGGCCGCTACACCTTCGCCCTCATGGATGAGGCCGAGCAGGATGTGCTCGGTGCCGATGTAGTTGTGATTGAGCATCCTGGCTTCTTCTTGCGCCAGGACAACAACCCGCCGCGCCCTGTCGGTAAACCTCTCGAACATGTCGTCGCTCTCCTCACAGCACGGGGGCTGGATGGGGCTGGACCTACCTTCCTGGCCCTACCTTGCCTACTCCGCATAGTAGCCGCGTGCCCACGATGACGCTTCATGTGAAGGCGTGCCTCTCATATCAAGACGTTCCCTGGACACGGGTCGTTCATCTCATCAAACCTCGTCGGTGAGACCCATGTTCCCCGTAACGCGCCAGGTACGCCGCAAGCGAACGCCCGTTTTCGGCTGTCCAGGACGCACGCGCGGAGCGCGGATGAGGCGGATGAGAGTGAGGAGAGCAGAGGAGCCTGCGCCCAGAGGGGAGAACGTGAGGTCCCCGGACAAGCAAAACGCACCGTTGGCCCCCGGACGATCAGGCCGCCCATCCGGGACTCTGCCGGCTCCGGGGAGAAGAGCCCCCGGCCCCCCGGGAACCAACGATGCGATCGGCCGGCCCCGCCGCCATCGCAGAAATGCCGGGGCCGATCCGCTGGAGCACCGCTCCTTCATGGAGTCCGCATAACCCGCGAACTCCGACGTGCGCGTAACTAGTGCGCGGCCTCGTACTCCGCGACGATGTTGGCGGGAATACGCCCGCGCTCATTGACCTTGTAACCGCGCTGCTTGGCCCATGCCCTGATTTGGGCACTGCGCTCGCGGCCCGGGCCAGTGCGCGCCCGGCGGCGCCTGGCCTGAGAGCTCGCTTTGCGCGCGTGCTCCACATAGTGCGCCAGCTCTTTACGGAGCTTGCCCGCGTTGCCGGAACTCAGATCGATCTCATACGAGGCACCATCGAGCCCAAACGCTACGGTCTCGGTGGCCTCGCTCCCGTCGAGATCATCGACGAGGAGCACCTGCACCTTCTGTGCCATGAAACAGCCCTTCTGACGGAGCAACGTATTTCGGATGCTAAATGTATACCAAATCTCTTGGTGCTGACAATTCAAAAGGCACAACAGTTTCTTTGAGTTGTCGGCTGCCATCCGGTTGCCGTTACTGAGAGTAATCGTCGGGTTTAATTGCCGTTAGCGCGGAGGGCCCGCGACAGATCATGGACTAAACCGTGACTATCGATCACGCGCCGGCCGTTCGCCCAGTTCGCGCACTTCCGCGGCGGGATAAATCCCGCCGTTCCGAATATTTCAAGACCGCCGATCAGGCGATCGGCGCCGCTCATCGCGCTCGGCGCGGCGCTTGGGTGACATCTGGCTGCGCAGCAGCATGGCCACGCCGATGAGGACGGCCACGCACACGACCAGCGGCGGAGTCAGCGCGGCTAGATCAGACCACACGACGCCCTCCCGAAGTCCGCGGCCCGCGCCCGCCGCCGGGCCCGGCGTGCCCGCCGGGTTCGCGTCGTCTCGGGCGCAACACCTATGGTCATTTTTTGCCGTCCCGGTAACAGCCGCAACAGCATGCGGGTGTTGCCCAGTGTGTTGGGCTTTACCCGTTCCAGGTCGAGAAACTCCGCCACGCCCTCGTCATAGGAGCGCAATAGCTCGCGGTACACCTCTGCGGCCACGGGAGTACCACTGATCCGCTGGAACCCGTGCCGTCCGAAGAACTCCACGGCGAAAGTAAGGCAGAACACCCGGCTCACGCCGACGGCGCGGGCCCGGTGCAGCAGCGTGTCCACGATCGCGTGACCGATTCCCAGGCCCTGGCAGTCTTCCCGGACCGCGACCGTCCTGATCTCAGCCAGGTCCTCCCACATCACGTGCAGCGCGCCGCAGCCGCCCACCGTCGCGTCGGCGGTCAGCTCGGCCACGCAGAACTCCTGGACGTCCTCATAGAGGGTGACGGTGGCCTTGGTCAGCAGGCGCCCGGACTCCACGTTGGAATCGATCAGCTTCCTGATCACGGGCACATCGCCGGTGCGCGCGGGCCTGATGGTGTACGCCATGGCGCCGTCCACGATAGCCGCTGACGTAGAGCGACCAAGCCGCTCCGTAAGGACCTTGAAAGGTAAAACTTCCACCGAGTCGTGGGCAACCGAGCTTCGGTTCCAATATCGTGCATCGCTGTGCGCAAACTGAGCCGAGCTGCCAGCCTGGTCGCCGCCACGGCCACGCTTGCCCTCGCCGTACCCGGCGGCATCAGCGCCGCCCAGGTCGTCGCGCCCAAGCCGGACCTGAAGACCCTGGTCTCGCAGGCCAAGCAGCTCGAGTTCCAGATCAACTCGCTGAGCGAGCAGTTCGACGGCCTGCGCATCCAGCTCACCCGGGCCAAGGCCAACGCCAAGATCGCGCAGCAGGCGGCCAGCCGCGGCCAGGCCGCGCTGGCAGCGGGCCAGCAGGCGATAGCCCGGCTGGCCGCGGCCAACTACATGAACTCCGGCCTGGACCCGACGTTCCAGGCGCTCACCAGCGGCGACCCGGGACAGTTCCTCAGCCAGGCGTCCGCGATCGCCGAGATGGACCAGTCCAGTGGCGTGATGGTCAGCACGCTAAGCCATCAGGTCGAGCAGGCGCTGCGCGACAAGGAGACGGCGCAGCAGCAGATCGCGGCGGTAGACGCGCTGGAAAAGCAGATGGACGGCAAGAAGAAGCTCATCCTCGCGAAGATCGACAAGGTCAACAGCGCGGCGATGAAGCAGGCGATGACGATCTTCGAGCAGACCGGCCAGTACCCGAAGGTCACCATCCCGACCGCGAACACGGTCGGGGCCCAGGCCCTGCAGGCGGCGATCTCCAAGCTGGGCGACCCCTACGTCTGGGGTGCGGCCGGCCCCAGTCAGTTCGACTGCTCCGGCCTGGTGATGTGGGCGTACGCGCAGGTGGGCATCGCGCTGCCGCACTACACCGGCAGCCAGTGGAACTCCGGCGTGCACGTGTCTCGCAACGACCTGGAGCCGGGCGACCTGGTCTTCTTCTTCCCCAACATCAGCCACGTCGGCATGTACATCGGCAACGGGATGATGATCAACGCGCCCAACTTCGGCGAGGACGTCAGGGTCCAGCCGATCTACTGGAACGAGTTCGTGGGCGCCGTCAGGATCGCCTGAGGCTGAGCGGCAGCGTGAGCCTGAGCCAAACGATCACTGAGAGTCACCAATGTTCTTCTCGTAGACCAGCCGCAATCCGATCAGGGTGAGCCACGGCTCGTACGCGTCAATGACGCTTACCTCGTCGATAACGAGCGGGGCCAGGCCTCCGGTGGCGATAGTGGTGACCGCGCTCGGATCTTCCGGTGAAAGTTCCCGTGCCATCCGCTGTGCAATTCCCTCGACCTGCGCGGCGAAGCCGTAGATGATGCCCGATTGCAGTGACTCCACCGTATTCTTGCCGATGACGCGGGGTGGCCTAGTCAGCTCGACCTTAAGCAACTGCGCGGCCCGGCGGGACAGCGCGTCCACGGAAATTTCGATGCCCGGCGCAAGTGCGCCGCCGACGAACTCGCCGCGCGCGCTGACCGCGTCGAAGTTCGTCGAAGTCCCGAAATCCACGACAATGGCCGGGCCGCCGTAAAGGTGCACGGCCGCGAGCGAGTTCATGATGCGGTCGCTGCCCACTTCCTTGGGGTTGTCGGTACGCACCGGCACCCCGGTCTTTACCCCGGGCTCCACGATGACCGTTTCCCGGTCACCGTAATAGCGCTCACACATCTCTCTCATCTCGCGTAGCACCGACGGCACGGTCGAGCACAGCGATATAGCGCTGATGTCCCTTTCCGTGAACGCGCTGCTACCCGCGAGCAGGCCATGCAGCACCACGGCGAGCTCGTCCGCGGTCCGGTCCGGGACCGTTGCGATCCGCCAGTGCTCGGCCACCCGGTCGCGGTCGAAGACGCCGAGCACGGTGTTGGTGTTCCCGATGTCAATGGTGAGCAGCATCGCCAGCGCCTTCCGCCGGAAGCACAAGAGTCACGTTGTCGATCAGCCGGGTGGTGCCCGCCCGGGCCGCCGCCACCAGCAGGGCGGATCCCGTCCCGGCCGGCCCGAACGTGCCCGGGTCGACCAGCGCCACGTAGTCCACAGCCAGCGCGGGCTGGGCCTGCAGCACGGCCCGGGTAGCGTCGAGTACCGCGTCCGCTCCCCCGCCCGCCGCGGCCCGCCCGGCCCGCAGTGCCCGCGGCAGCGCGAGCGCCACCGTCCGGTCGGCCGCGGACAGGTAGCGGTTCCGGCTCGAGGTGGCCAGCCCGTCGGCGTCGCGCACGGTCGGCACCGGCTCGATCACGACGTCCAGGTTCAGGTCGGTGACCATCCGGCGGACCAGGGCGAGCTGCTGCGCGTCCTTCTGGCCGAACACCGCGATGGCCGGCCGGGTCACGTGCAGCAGCTTGAGCACCACGGTCAGCACGCCGCCGAAGAACCCGGGGCGGAACTCGCCCTCGAACCGCTGCCCGGCCGGGCCCGGATCGACCGTCACCTCCGGCGGGCCGCCGGGGTAGATCTCGGCGGCCGCGGGCGCGAAGACCAGGTCCGCCCCCTCGCGGGCGCACATGGCCAGGTCCGCATCGAGGGTCCGGGGGTAGCGGTCGAGATCCTCGTTCGGCCCGAACTGGAGCGGGTTGACGAAGATCGAGACGATCACGCTGCCCCGTGGCCCGGCCAGCGTGCGCGCCGCGCCCAGCAGTCGTGAGTGGCCGTCGTGCAGGGCGCCCATGGTCGGCGCCAGCACGACCGGCCCTGGCATGAGGGCACGCGCGGCGGCCAGGTCGGCCCGGGTGGTGGCGAGCTGCGGCCCGTCGCTCACGGGCGGCCGCCGAGCACGTCGAGCAGGCGTTCGGCGTCGGCGGGCCGCAGGATCCCGGCCGCGAGGGCGCGGTCCGCGGTCAGCCGGGCCATGGCCACGTAGGCGGCCACGGCCGGCGCCGGGGTACTCGCATCCAGGGCCGCCACGTGCGCGGCCACCGTGGCCGCGTCCCCGCGGGCCACCGGACCGGTCAGGCCCGCGTCGCCGAAGCGCAGCGCGTTGTCCAGGGAGGCGGACAGCAGCGGCGCGAGCAGCCGGGCCGGCTCGGCCACCCCGGCCGTCCGCAGCAGGTCCATGGCCTGGGCGACGAGCGTGATCAGGTGGTTCGCGGCGCCCGCGATGGCCGCGTGGTACAGGTCCCTGTGCTCCTCGGCGATGAAGACGGGCTCGCCGCCCATCTCGATCACCAGCGCCTCGGCCGCGGGCCTGAGCACCTCGGGCGCGGTTACCCCGAAGCTGGTGCCGGCTAGCCGGTCGACGTCGTCGGCCCGGCCGGTGAACGTCATCACCGGGTGCAGGGCCAGCGGGAGCGCGCCCTGGCGCACGGCAGGCTCGAGCACGGACACGCCGTGCCGCCCGCTGGCGTGGGCCAGCATCCGGCCCGCCAACGGCGCCCCGGTCGCGGCGAGCCCGGTGACCAGGCCGGGCAGCGCGTCGTCGGGCACGGTCAGCAGGGCCAGGTCGGCGCGGCGCAGGACCTGGCCGGGATCGGTGATCACGGCGGCGGGGAAGTTCGCGCGGGCGCGGCGCAGCGAGGCGTCAGAGACCGCGGACGCGGCCACGACCTGATGGCCGGCCCGGGCCAGGGCCACGCCGAGCGCGGTGCCCGCCCGGCCGACGCCGACGATACCGACCGCGAGCCGGGCCGGATGCCCGTCGGCCGGGATGCTTTCTGGGTTCATTGCGTGATCAGGATAGTCACAGGCAGGCGGCTCAGTGGTCCGGTGCGGGTGCGTCCGGATCCTCGGGGACCCGGCAGGAGTTCTCCAGGTACAGCGCGGCGCAGCCGAGCAGGACGGCGGCGACGAACGTGATCACCGCGGTGAGCGCGTCCTCGCGCGGCACGCTGGCGCTCAGCGAGCCGGCCAGGTAGAAGTCGAAGCCCGCCGCGAACCCGGCAATGATGGCCGCCGCCACCGCGCTGGCCTTGGCCAGTGCCACCATCCGCGACACGAACAGCGGCGCGGGCGGCTTGAGGTCCCGGCGTGCTCCTTGGCCGCTGCCGCGTGCTCCCTGGCCCCTGCCGCGGCGGGAGGGGCCCGCGATCCGCGCCCTCAGGTCCCGGCCGGTCCACGCCTCGGCCACCGCGGCGATCAGCAGCGCGGGCACGCCGGTCCAGGGCAGCGGGGGCAGCTTCGCGTACACCGCGCGGAGCAGCACCCAGCCCGCCGCCGCGCAGACCACCGCGATGATAACGAGCGTGGAGATCCTGGTCGGCTTCACGGCGCCGCCAAGGTCAGATCGGGCTGGCGCCGGACGCCGTCCCGGCCGAGGCCCGCCAGCAGGGCGGCGACGGGCCCGCGGCCGGGCAGCCGGGCCGCCGGGTCGAGGTCGTGCCAGGGCGCGAGGACGAAGGCCCGCTCATAGGCGCGGGGGTGGGGCAGGGTGAGCACGGGGTCGTCGCTGATCTGCTCGTCGTAGCCGATGATGTCGATGTCGAGGGTACGCGGGCCGAAGCGTTCGGCTCGTGTCCGCCCGAAGCCTGCCTCGATGCGCTGGGTCGCCGCGAGCAGGTCCCGCGGGGGCAGGCCGGTCGCGACGATCAGCACCGCGTTCAGGTAGTCGGGCTGGGCCGGGCCGCCGACCGGGGCGGTCTCGTAGACGGGTGAGACGGCCAGCATGTCAGTCTCCGGCAGGCCGCTGATGGCGTGCACGCATCCTTGCAGGGTACCCAGCCGGTCGCCGAGGTTGCTCCCCACGGACAGGACCACGCGGTGCCTTGCCGTCACCGGCTCCGCCGCCAGGCGGCCGCGACCAGGACCGCGTCCGCGTTGGGCGGGACCACGTGCACGCGCACGCACCAGGCGCCGGCGGCGGCGGCCAGCGCGGTGACCGCCACCGTGGCCTGGTCCCGGTCGGCCAGCGTCCTGGCCGTGCCGTCGGGGCCCGCCAGCAGCTTGCCGAGGAAGCCCTTCCGCGACGCCCCGACCAGGACCGGGAACGTGCCGCTGGCCAGCGTGCCCAGCTCAGGCAGGCGGGCCAGCAGCGGCCAGTTGTGCTCGGGCCGCTTGCCGAAGCCCAGGCCAGGGTCGAGCACGATGCGCCCGGGGTCCACCCCGGCGTGCACCACCGCGTCCACCCGCTTGGTCAGCTCGTCGCGGACCTCGGTCACCACGTCGGCGTAGACCGCGCGGGCGTACATGTCCTGGCTGTACCCGCGCCAGTGCACGACCACGTACCCGACCCCGGTCGCCGCCACCAGGCGGGGCATGTCCGGGTCGGCCAGGCCGCCGCTCACGTCGTTGACCAGCTGCGCCCCGGCCTCCAGCGCGAACTCGGCCACCCGCGCCCGCATCGTGTCGATGGAGACCGTCAGCCCGGCCCGGACCAGCTCGGTGACCACCGGCCCGATCCGCCGCAGTTCTTCCGCCTCGTCGATGCGCTGGGCCCCGGGCCGGGTGGACTCGCCGCCCACGTCGACGATGTCCGCACCCTGCGCGGCCAGGTCCAGGCCGTGCGCGATGGCCGCGTCCGCCCCGTACCACTGGCCGCCGTCGGAAAACGAGTCGGGCGTGACGTTCACCACGCCCATCACCAGGCAGCGGGCCTTGCCGGGGAGCTCCGTCACGGGCGCAGTTTACGCGGGATCTCGCCGAAGCCGAGCTTGCGCGCCATCCGGCGCAGCTCTAGCCGCGGCCAGACCAGGAACGCCTCGGCCTCGAGCGCGGCCAGCGCGATCCTGGGCGCGTCCTTGGTGCTGGGGAAGACGAAAAAGCGCGGCTGCCAGACCGGGCAGAACTTGGCGTTGAACTTGTACAGCGACTCGATCTGGAACCACTTGGACATGAAGATGAGCACCGACCGCCAGGCCCGCAGCACCGGGCCGGCGCCGATCCGCTCGCCGCGCTCGAGCGCGGCCCGGAACACGGCGAAGTTCAGCGAGATGCGCTTGATGCCGAGCGCCGGGGCGGCCTTTATGGTCTCCACGATCAGGAAGTCGTTCAGCCCGGGCTGGGCGGCCTTGTCCCGCCGCATCAGGTCGAGGGACAGCCCGTCGGAGCCCCACGGGACGAGCTGCAGCACGGCGCGGACGACGCCGTCCTCGGTCGCGGTGGCGAGCACGCACTCCTCGTCGCCGTGCGTGCCGATCCGGCCGAGCGCCATCGAGAAGCCACGCTCGGTCTGGCTGCCGCGCCAGGAGTCGGCGGCCTTGACGATGGCGTCGAGTTCGGCCCGCGGTATATCGCCCACCCGGCGGACCTCGGCCACGTAGCCGTGCTTGGCCACCCGGTTGACCATCTGCCTGACGTTCCGCATCGGCCGCCCGGACAGGCTGAAGTCGGCCGTGTTGACGATGGCCTCGTCGCCGAGTTCGAGCGCGGTCAGGCCGCCCTCGCGGCACCACACCTCGGCGCCGAGCTCGCTGCAGCCCATCACGGCCGGCGCCCAGGCGTGCCGCGCCGCCTCGTCCAGGAACGGGCCGATCGCACCCGGCCAGGCCTCTGGATCGCCGATCGGGTCGCCGCTGGCCAGCATCACGCCGGACACCACGCGGTAGCAGACGGCGGCCTTGCCGGTCGGCGACCAGATCACGCTCTTGTCGTCGCGCAGCGCGAAGTAGCCGAGCGAGTCACGGTCCCCCTGCTTACCCAGCAGTTCCCTGATCCGGTCGGCGTCGGCGCGGCCCAGCCGGGCGCGCGGCTCGGCCGGCCGCAGGAACAGGTACGCGGTGACCAGCAGGGTGAAGATGCCCAGCGCGCTGGTGAGGAGGTTGAACAGGTCGCCGCGGGTCTCTGGCGCCCACTGCACCGGTCCGGACACCCCGACCAGGCCGTAGATGACCTCCTGCACCCGCTGGCCGAACGAGTAGTCCCTGGCCAGGCCCCGAGCCAGCAGGATGTAGGTCAGGCCGATGGCGACGTCGGCCACGATCAGGCCGCCGAGCACCCACAGCGCCCGCCACCTGGTGCGCGGGTCACCCTCGGCGTAGAACTCGTCCCTGAAGTAGAGCAGCGCGATGAGCAGGACGAGCGAGACCACCGCGGTGACGATCCGCTGCGTGTGGATGAAGTGGATGGCGATGTCGAACGCGAGCAGCGCGACCACCGCCTGCCAGGCGCGCCGCTTGCGGCGGCGCAGGCCGTGCGCCAGCATCAGCAGCATCAGCCCGATGAGCACGTCGGCGCTGCGGGTGACGTCGGTCAGCGTGCCCGGGATCATGGAGTTGAGCCGGTGCAGCCGGCTGACCAGGTCGGGCCGCAGGATGTTGAGGATGTCGGCCAGGCCGATGAGGAAGGTCAGCAGGGCCGCGGTGACGGGGACCCAGCGGCGCTGGCGGGCACGATCGGCCGGCGGCTGCTGACCGCCAGCCCTGGAATCGTCTGCCCGGTTCGCGTCGTCGCTGGTGCTCATCTCGGCAGCTTTCTCGTCAGGCCCTAGAGCACGTCTGATCAGCGTAGTCACCGCGCCGCCACGCGTCTGGTCTCACGGTACCTCCCCAAGCGCACATCGGGACAGAGTCTCGACCGGCACAGGAAATACAGAAGGTGCCCAACCGAGTAGACGCCGCGGAGGGCGGATTAGTTCAGCGCCGCCCGTAGATCAGGCTCATCGCCTCGGCGCGGGTGACGTCGCTGTCGCGGAAGGCACCGCGTACCGCCGAGGTGACCGTGCGCGCGCCCGGCTTGCGCACCCCGCGCATGGTCATGCACAGGTGTTCGGCCTCGATCACCACCACCACGCCGCGCGGATCCAGCGTTTCCGCCAGGGCGTCGGCGATCTGGCTGGTCATCCGCTCCTGCACCTGCGGTCGCCGGGCGTACACGTCGACCAGCCTGGCCAGCTTGGACAGCCCGGTGATCTGGCCCTTCACGTTCGGGATGTAGCCGATGTGGGCCACGCCGATGAACGGGACCAGGTGATGTTCGCACGTCCCGTACACCTCGATGTCGCGGACGATGACCATCTCGTCGTGGTCCGCGTCGAAGACCGTGGTGAGCACGTCCTGCGGGCTCTGCCGCAGCCCGGCGAACTGCTCGGCGTAGGCCCGCGCGACCCGCGCCGGGGTGTCGCGCAGGCCGTCCCGCTCCGGGTCCTCGCCGATGGCAAGCAGGATCTCCCTGACCGCGCTCTCGATGCGCGGCAGGTCGAACTCGCCACTAGCCTGGTCCCCAGGAGCGGCGGCCTTAGGTTCCGGCGTCAATGGGTGTCTCTCGGCACGTCGTCCTGGGGCTCGCCTGGGGCCGCCGGGCTGAAGCCGAACGACTGGCCGTTGGCGGGCAGCGCCATGTTGTTGCCGTTGCTGCCACCCCCGCCGTCGGCAGCGGCCAGGGCGAGCTCCTTGGGCGAGAGCACCGGCGGGCGGTCCGAGGGCAGCCGCTTGCCGTACCCGGTGTACGAGCCACGGACCGGCCGCTTCTCCACCGAGGCGAAGATCTCGAGCACCTCGCTCCTGGACACGGTCTCCTTGTCGAGCAGCCGGAGCACCAGCGCGTCGAGCACGTCGCGGTACTGGACCAGGACCTCCCACGCCTCGTCGTGCGCCGACTCGATCAGCCGGTGGATCTCCTCGTCGATCGAGGAGGCGATCTCGTCGGAGTAGTCCCGGCTGTGCGACATGTCCCGGCCCAGGAACGGCTCGCCGTCGCCGTTGCCGAACTTGCGCGCGCCCAGCCGCTCGCTCATGCCGTACTCGGTGATCATGCCGCGGGCGATCTGGGTGGCCTTCTCGATGTCGTTGGCCGCGCCGGTGGTCGGCTCGTGGAAGATCAGCTCCTCGGCCGTGCGGCCGCCGAGCAGCATGGCCAGCTGGTCGAGCATTTCGGCCCGGGTGACCAGGAACTTGTCCTCGGTCGGCAGCGCGCTGGTGTAGCCGAGCGCCCGGCCGCGCGGGATGATCGTCACCTTGTGCACCGGGTCGGCGTGCGGCATGGCGTGGCCGACCAGGGCGTGGCCGCCTTCGTGGTAGGCGATGACCTTGCGCTCCTTCTCGGACAGCAGCACGCTCTTGCGCTCCGGGCCGGCCATGACCCGGTCGATGGCCTCTTCCAGCGACTCCATCGTGATCTGCTTGCCGTTGGACCGCGCGGTCAGCAGCGCGCCCTCGTTGATCACGTTGGCCAGGTCGGCACCGGTGAACCCGGGGGTCCGGCGGGCGATGATGTCGAGGTCGGCGTCGGGTGCGATGGGCTTGCCGCGGGCGTGCACCTTGAGGATGCCCTTGCGGCCGGCCAGGTCGGGCTGGGCCACCACGATCTGCCGGTCGAAGCGGCCGGGACGCAGCAGCGCGGGGTCGAGGATGTCGGGCCGGTTGGTGGCCGCGATCACGATCACGCCGCCCTTGGTGTCGAAGCCGTCCAGCTCGACCAGCATCTGGTTCAGCGTCTGCTCGCGCTCGTCGTGGCCGCCGCCGAGGCCCGCGCCGCGGTGCCGGCCCACGGCGTCGATCTCGTCCACGAACACGATCGCCGGGGCGTTGGCCTTGGCCTGCTCGAACAGGTCACGGACCCGGGACGCGCCGACGCCGACGAACATCTCCACGAAGTCAGAACCGGAGATCGAGTAGAACGGCACGCCGGCCTCGCCGGCCACCGCCCGGGCGAGCAGCGTCTTGCCGGTGCCTGGCGGCCCGTAGAGCAGCACGCCCTTGGGGATCTTGGCCCCGATGGCCTGGAACTTGGCCGGGCTCTGCAGGAACTCCTTGATCTCCTGCAGCTCCTCGATGGCCTCGTCCGCGCCGGCCACATCGGCGAACGTCGTCTTCGGCGTGTCCTTGGTGATCAGCTTCGCCTTGGACTTGCCGAAGTTCATCACCCGGGAGCCGCCACCTTGCATCTGCGACAGCATGAAGAAGAACAACAGGAAGATGACCAGGTAGATGAGCGCGGTCGGGATCAGGTCGAGCAGCGCGTTGCTCTTCGGGATGTTGACGTTGTAGCCATCCTTCAGGTTCCCCTTGTCGACCTGCTGCTGCAGCTTGTTCTGCAGCTGCAGGCCCTGGCCGGAGACCCAGGAAGACTCGAGTTTCTGGTTACTCGTGGTCGTGATCTGGATCGTCTGGTTCTTGTCGACGATCAGGGCGCTCTTGACCTTGCCCTGGTCGATGGCCGAGACGATCTGGGAGGTATCAACTTGCTTGTACGAGCTCCCGGAATTGGCATAGTCGAGCACGAAAAGCAACAGCAGCACCGCTACGGCGATTAGCAGCAGCGGTGCCTTGAAAAAGCGCCTTAGCTCCATCGATGAGCGGCCCCGTCGGCCCGGGGCCGTTCCCTCCTGACCAGCCTCACACTCCCGTCGACCGCCGGCGGGATGGCCATCCTTCAAAGCTCTGACGGTACACCGCTTGGTGCAACGCCTGGAAAGTCAACGCTCCCCTCTGGGGATTGTGTTCCCCTAGCCCCCGCCGTACACCGACGGCGCGAGCGTCCCGATGAATGGCAGGTTGCGGTACCGCTGAGCATAGTCAAGGCCGTACCCCACGACGAACTCATCGCCGATGTCGAACCCCGTGTACCTGACATCCACGTGCATCTGCGCCGAGCCCGGCTTGCGCAGCATGGCACAGACGGCCAGCGACGCGGGCCCGCGCGACCGCAGGTTGCCGGCCAGCCAGGACAGCGTGAGCCCGGAGTCCACGATGTCCTCCACGATCAGCACGTGGCGGCCGGTGATATCGGTGTCCAGGTCCTTGAGGATGCGGACCACGCCGGAGGACTTGGTGCCCGAGCCGTAGGACGAGATCGCCATCCAGTCCATCTGCACCGGCAGGTGCATGGCGCGGGCCAGGTCGGCCATGACCATGACGGCGCCCTTGAGCACGCCGACGAGCAGCAGGTCCCGGCCGGCGTAGTCGGCGTCGATCTGGGCCGCGAGCTCGCCGGTGCGCGCCTGCAGCTGCTCGGCGGTGATCAGCACCTGCTTCAGGTCGTCGCCCATGTCACGTTCGTCCAACGGGTCTCCCCCCGTCCTTCGGCAACACTGCCGTGAACCACACCTTGCCATCGCGGCGCCGGGCTCGCACCCCGCCCGGCAGGTCGACCCAGCGCTGCCCGCGCCACGCGGTGACCAGGGCATCGACCCGGTCCACGTGGCCGGCGGTGAGCGCCCCGTGCGGGCAGCCCGCCATGATCGCCGCGTCGCGCAGCACCCGGGCCCTGATGGCCGGGGGCAGCGCGGCCAGCCAGCTGGCGTCGAGGCCGGACGGATCCGAGGCGTTGGCGCGGAGTTGTCCGCTTTCGGCGAACGCGAGGTCGTCGAGGCACTCGGCGTCGGCGCGCAGCTGGGTCGCGGTCCGGGCCAGCGCCTCGGCCACTCCCGGGCCGAGGGCCTCCTCGAGCGCGGGCAGCGCCTGGTGGCGGACCCGGGCCCTGGTGAACCGGAGATCGGCGTTGTGCGGGTCCTGCCAGGGCACCAGGCCCAGCCCGGCGCAGGCCGCGGCGGTGGTGCCGCGGCGCACGGCCAGCAGCGGCCTGCGGTAACGGCCGCGCCGGGCGGGCATCCCGGCCAGCGACCGGCCGCCCGACCCGCGGGCCAGCCCGAGCAGGACGGTCTCCGCCTGGTCGTCGAGGGTATGGCCGAGCAGGACAGCGGCGGCGCCGTGCGCAGCGGCGGCCTCGTCGAGGGCGGCGTAGCGGGCCGTGCGGGCCGCGGCTTCCGGTCCGGCCGCCGTCGCGGGCGGCGGAACGGTCACGGCGACGCTCTGCACGGGATCGAGCCCGAGCCGGGCCATCTGGGCGGCGATCTCCCCGGCCCGTTCGGCCGAACCGGGCTGCAACCCGTGATCGACGGTCACTCCGCCCGCCCGCAGGCCCAGCCGCGGCGCCACGAAGGCCGCGGCCGCGGCCAGCGCGAGTGAGTCGGCACCGCCGGAGCACGCCACCAGCACCAGGTCGCCGGCGGCCAGGCCGGCCAGGCCGGCCCGCACCGCGCCGCGGACCTCGGCGACCGCGACGCCGGGACCCATGCTGGCTACGCGCCGGATACGACCCGCTCCACCCACTTGTGCGGGTGGGTGAACTCTTCCCTGGTCGGCAGCGTTTCCGGGGACGTCCAGACCTTGTTGAAGTCGGCCATGCCGACCTCGTCCACGACCGCCTTGACGAAGCGGGAGCCCTCCGCGTACTGCTTCATCTTGAGGTCGATGCCGAGGATGCGGCGGATGGTCTGCTCGACCCGGCCGCTGGACCCGCGCCGTGAGTTGAACCGCTCCCTGATCTGCTCGACCGACGGCACCACCTGCGGCCCGACCGCGTCCATCACGTAGTCGCCGTGCCCCTCGACCAGGGTCATGACCGACGTCAGCCGGTCCATGATCTCCTTCTGCTTCGGGGTGGCCACCGCGTCGATCAGGCTGCCGCCGTCGCCGCCGCGTACCGCGCCCGCCATCGCGTCGGCCGCCGACCTGATCCGCTGCAGGATCGCCGCCGGGTCCAGCTCGGAGGCGAGCAGGAACTCGGTCATCTGGCTCTGCACGTAGTCGCGCAGCCAGGGCACCGCGGTGAACTGCAGCCGGTGGGTCTCCTCGTGCAGGCATACCCAGCGGCGGAAGTCGTGCGTGTCGACGCCGAGCTCTCGTTCGACCATGACGATGTTCGGCGCCACCAGGGTGAGCCGGCCCGGCTGCTCGCCGTCGACCGGGGAGGTCTCCGGCGGCAGGAACAGCTCGTACTGGCCGAGCACCCGGGAGGACAGGTAGGCCAGGATCAGGCCGGCCTGGATGCCGGTGACCCGCGACCCCACCGCGGTCATCACCCCGCCGGCCTTGCCCGCGGACGCGCCACCGGGCGCGCGCTCGCGGAGCTGTTCCACCAGGGGCTCGAGCACGACGCGGAACCCGTCCACGTTGGCCCGGATCCACCCCGGCCGGTCTACCACCGCGACCCGGCCCAGGGATCCGTCGCTGCTGGCCGACATTCCGGTGACCTCGTAGACCGGCTGCTGAACGGCGCCGGCCAGGTCACGTAGCTCTGAGACCGTCCGCCTCGCCTCGGCCAGGCTCACCTGCGGCCCGGGCCTGGCCCACCGGGTTCCGGTGGAGATCGCGACGTCCCAGTCGATCATCTGCGTGCTGCTCACAGTCCAACGGTACGTGCTGCTGGCAGCGCCCGTAACCGGCAGCCGCAGTTGGCCAGCGCGGCGGCCGCCTCGTTGATGGCCTTCGCGGCCGTGCTGAGCATCGCCGCGGCCGGGATCTTGTCGGCCATGAAGGCGAAGATCAGCGTCTTCCCGGTCTTGTCGGTGGCCAGCCCGGCCAGGGTGGTCACCGTGTCCAGGTTGCCGGTCTTGGCCCGGACCGCGCCCAGCGCCGGGCCGCCGATGCCGGCGAATACGCTCTGCCCGGCCGACAGCGTGCCGGAGAAGCCCGCCACCGGCAGGCCCGCCAGAAGGGGGCGGATCCTGGGGGTGCTGGCCGCCAGCTGGAGCGTCTTGACCAGGGCAGCAGGCGCGATCTTGTCTTGCGGGGACAGGCCGCTGCCGTCGACCAGGTGCAGGCCGCCGGGGCTGACGCCGAGGTGCTTCAGCTCGTCGGTCACCGCGGTGACCGCGCCGCTGTACGAGGCGGGCTGGCCCTTTTTGATAGCGACTTGGCGGGCCAGGTTCTCCGCGATCACGTTGTTGCTCTCCTGGAGCATCTGCTGCACGATCGCGGACAGCGGCGGGGACTGGGTGCTGGCCAGGATGGTGGCGTTGTCCTTGGCTTGCTGTCCGGCCGGGGTTCCGGTGACGTGGATGCCGTTGGCTTTGAGGAGGGCGGCGAACGCCGCCGCGGCCATGCCGGCCGGGTCGGTGGTCCGGGCGCGCAGGTTGTAGGGGTCGTCACTGTCCTCGGGTTCGCCTGCGGTGGTGAGCCGGCCCTGGTCCACCTCGAGGGCGGAGATCGGGGTGACGTTGCCGGTGCTGACGTAGGCGGCGGGCCAGCCGGGGGCGAGGCCGGGGCCGGTATAGAGGTCGTCGTCGTAGCTGAGGCTGACGGCGGTTCGTTTCTGGCTCTTGAGTTTCTGTGCGGTGGCCTGGGCCAGGCTGGCCAGGGTGGCCGGGCGGGGGTACTGGCCGGGCGGGAACGGGTGCACCGCCAGGGTGGGATCGCCGCCGCCGACCAGGATGACGCTGTTGTTCGCGGCGCCGCGCACCACCGTGGTGGTGAAGGTGGCGTCCGGGCCGAGCGCGGCCAATGCGGCGGCGGAGGTGACCAGCTTGGTGGTCGAGGCGGGTGTCGCGAGCTGATCCGGGTTCTGCGACCAGAGCATCTTGCCGGAGGCGGGGTCGGCGACCGCCGCCGACACCTGAGGTCCGAGGGCGGCCGCGGACAGCGGGCCGGCCAGGGCCGACCGCAGGCCGTTCGCGGTCGGCAGCGTCCCGTTCCGGCTGGGCGGGACGAGCACGGGCCCGGCCTGGCTGACCGGTTTCGCCGCGACCGTGGGGACCTTGAGGGCGGCGAGCCGGGGCGGGAGCATCCGGGCCACGGTGATACCTGCCGCGAGCGTGAACACGTTGATCATGGCGAGCGTCAGCACGGCCGCTAGCCGGGTGCGGCGCGCCATGACCTTGCTACCTCCCCGGGCCAGCACTGAACAATGGAGTTAACCACCCAGACCGGCCCGGAGCGAACCAGGGTTTCATGGTCTCGCTGGGCTGGGCCTACCACGGGAGAGGCTTGCCGTCGCGGAAGAAGCCGCCGGTGGGGCCGGAGTCGGGCAGGGTGGCGGCCCAGACGACGCTGGCCGCGCCCGCTTCGACCGGGCGGCCGCCTGGGCCGCCCATGTCGGTGGCCACCCAGCCGGGGCAGACCGCGTTGACCAGGACGTGATCGCGGCGTAGTTCGGCGGCGAGCATGCGGGTGAGGGCGTTGAGGGCTACCTTCGACGCGGTGTAGGCCGGGGTCCCGCCGCCCATGCTGGCCAGCGAGGCGGCCTCGCTCGAGACGTTGACGATCCGGGGATGCTCGCTGGCCCGCAGCAGCGGCAGGAACTGCTGGACCATCAGCCACGGGCCGTACAGGTTGGTCTCGGCCGCCTCGCGGACCACGGCCAGGTCGGCGTCGATCGCCGACTGCCAGGTGTCGTAGTCGATGGCGGCGTTGTTGACCAGGACGTCCAGCCTGCCGTGGCGCTCGCCGACGTGTCGCGCGGCGGCCGCGATGCTGCCGGGATCGGTCACGTCGAGGGGAAGCGGCTCGGCGCCGGCCGCGCGGGCGGCGGTCGCGGCGGCCTCGGCCGAACGGGCGGTCAGCACCACGTGGTGACCACGTCCGGCGAGTTGGCGGCACACCTCGCGGCCGATCCCGCGATTGCCTCCGGTAACGAGCGTTATGGTGCTCATAGCGTCGATTGTCTACACATGATGTAGATAAAAGCGCACGGGGCCAGGTACCGGCATACGGTACCGTGGGCGGGGTTGCCACTCCGGGCAGCCAGGATTGGGGGTTTCCTGCCGGATGGAGAGCACTGTGCCTCGCTATCGCAGGGTCGTCGTCAAGCTCAGTGGCGAGGCGCTCGCCGGATCGGGGAGCTCCGGGGTCGACCCGGCCAGCCTGTCCCGGGTGGCCGAGGAAGTCCTCTCCGTACACGATCTCGGCGTCCAGGTGGCGGTGGTCGTCGGCGGAGGCAACTACTTCCGCGGCCGGATGGCCGAAGGCTGGGGCATCAGCCGGGCCGAGGCGGACAACATCGGCATGCTCGGCACGATCATGAACGCGCTGATGCTCCGGGGTGCGCTCACCGCCAGGACGGACACCGACGTGCGGGTGATGACCGCGGTGCCGATCCACAGCGTGGCCGAGCCCTTCATCAGGCTCCGCGCCATGCATCACCTGGAGCGCGGCATGATCGTGCTGCTGGCCGGCGGCATCGGCCAGCCCTATGTCACCACCGACTACCCGGCGGTGCAGCGGGCGCTCGAGCTCGACGCCGACGCGCTGCTGGTGGCCAAGCGCGGCGTGGACGGGGTGTACGACAGCGATCCGCACCTGAACCCGGATGCGGTCCGGTTCACCCGGCTGACCTACGACGAGGCACTCGCAGCGGGCGTGCGCATCATGGACACCAGCGCGTTCGTGCTGGCCAACGAGCAGTCGCTGACCATGCACGTGTTCGACGTGGCCGCCGCCGGCGTGATGCGCGAGATCTGCGAGGGCGCCGAGCACGGGACGCGGATCAGCGTCAAGTAGGCGAACGGCCCGGACCGTTCGGTATCAAACCAATGCGGCCTGGTCGTAGCCGGCCGACGGCGGGCCGCTGAACAGGTCGTGTGCCTGCGTCCATTGCCGGGTCGCCTCGAAGTTCTCCCTGGTGTACTCCAGGAACACGATGCGCTCGCCGGTCCCGAACGCCCGCACGTCCACCTGGTCCCGGTACTTCTCCGGCACCGACCGCAGGTGGTAGTGCTTGTAAAGCTCGGGGCGCAGGTCGATCTCCATCTGCGCGCGGCGCAGCGCGGCCAGGTACTTGTCGACGTCGTCCTTGCTCGCCTGCGACCCGGTGACCAGGAACCCGATCATGAACGTGGCGTCTATGACCTTGCGGAACCCGAAGGCCTCGGCCACGTAGAGCGGCACCCCCCACGCGGTGGCGGCCTGGACGTCGCGCTGTAGCAGCGCGTCGAGCCGCTCGTTCGGCGGGCCCTGGAAGGTGAGCTTCACCTCGTCCGGGCCGAGCACGCCCTCCAGCGCCTGCACGGTGGCGAAGTGGCTGCCGGAGTGGTAGCCGACGCCGATCGGCACCCCGGCCAGGTCCTCGGGGCGGCGGACGGGTGACTCGGGCGGCACCACGATCGCGCACGGCGCCACCGAGTAGGCCGCGGTCACCAGCTGGCCGGACCGCTCCCCCGCCGCGGCGTTGGTGGCCCAGTGGCAGGCGCAGCTCACGTCGGCGCCGTCGCGCCCGGCCCCGAACGTCTCGAACGCACCGGTCCTGACCTCGCCGGAGTCGTCCCGCTGAACGGAGTGGATGCCGTAGTCCCCGCTGTTCAGCAGGAAGGTGTAGTCCAGGCCCTCGGCGGTGAAGAAGCCCTTCTCCTCGGCGACCCACTCCTGCAGGCGCCCGTGCGGCATGATCTTGAGCGGCATGATGCTCCTCTCGAACTCGAGACGTAGCCAGCCTAACGCGCTGGCTTAGAGTCGCCTTATGGCTGAGCGACCATCGACCCGGGTGCTTCCGCACGACCTGCCGGCCTCGCTGCGGGAGGCAGGCCTGGACAACTGGATCCGCGAGCCGCTGGACGACGCGGTCGACCGGCGGCGGCGCATCATCATGCCGCCGGCCGTGGCGGTCCTCGGCACGCCCGCCCGCGGCCGCCAGGGCCCGCTGCTGGCCGAGGCGAAGCACCCCGACACGCTGTTCATGATGGGCGACAACCCGGCGCTGCCCGCGATGCCGGAACGGCCGACGCTGCGGGACTTCTACCTGCTCAGGTTCGACCCGATCCCGCGCACCCACCTGCTGCAGAGCGCCCGGGTGGCCCGGGAGAACGGGCTCGACGAGAAGGTGGTCATGGCGTGCCTGCTGCACGACATCGCGATCGCCGGGCTGGTCTCGGCCAACCACGGGTACTGGGGCGCGCAGCTGGTCGCGCCGTACGTGGACGAGGAGGTCGCCTGGGCCATCGAGAAGCACGAGGCGCTGCGCTACTTCCCCGACGAGGCGGCGGGGTACAGCTATCCGCAGGCGTATATCGATTACTTCGGGCCGGACTACCGCCCGCCCGCCTATATCCAGCGGGAGGCTTCGGCGGCGCGGCAGCACCGGTGGTACATGACGTCGCGGCTGGTGACGATCAACGACATCTACTCGTTCGACCCGAACGTGACCGTGGAGTTCGACGAATTCTCCGACATCGTGGGGCGTCACTTCAAGCAGCCCGCCGAGGGACTGGGCTTCGACGGATCGCCGGTGGCGCACATGTGGCGGACGATGATCTGGCCGAACAACTTCCTGTAGGCGAGGCGGCTTCCGGTGAGAGCGCTCGTGTTCCGGCACAGCCTGGCCCGGGAGGCGGCTTCGGCCGGTGATCACGCACCGGTTTCCGCTGGAACGGTGGGACGAGGCCGTGCTGGCGCTGAAGGATGCGAGGCGGACCGGGGCGGTGAAGGTGCTGCTCGAGCCGGGTTAGGGCGTCACATCGCCTGGGGCCTGCGGAGCACCAGGTCGAGAAGGAACGGCGAGGTCACCCACTCGTATCCGCCCGCTTTCGCGGCCCGGAGGATGGCGACCACGTCATCGATCATCTCGGCGGCGATGCCCGCCTCGATGGCGCGGTCCCTCGCCGCCGCGAGACTGCCCGCGTGGATCTCGAAACCTATCTCCGGGTCCTGGGTCGCGAAGAAGCCGTCCGCCTCGACGATCTCCAGACCCGCCTCGCGGGCCGATCGCGGCAGCCGCTCGACGGTCCCGCGCGGTACGCCGGCCCGTTCCATCACCTCGTGCAGCAAGCCCCAGTACGTCTCGAGGGCACCCAGGTGAGGAAGCGATCGCGGCGGCGGGCTAGCCAGCGGCTCGTGCACGATGATCCAGCCGCCCGGGCGCACGAGGCCCGCGATCCGGCCCAGGGTCCGTACCGGGTCGGCCTGATGCATCAAGAACGCCCGCGTGAAGGCGAGGTCGAACGGCCCGCCCAGCGTCGCCGCGTCAAGATCGTGAATATCACCGGCGACGAGCTCCACGTTCTCCAGCCCAAGCGCCGCCATGACCGACCGTGCGTACTGAATGGTCGGCTCGCTGAAGTCAACGCCGACTACCCGCCCGCCCGGGCCCACCATCTCCGCCAGGATGGCCAGCCCGCCGATGGGGCCGCACCCGCAGTCGATCACCGTCCACCCCGGGCCGACGCCCACCCTGCGCAACGCACGCCGGGCATGCTCCGCAAAGGACTCAGACAGGCTCAGCAGCCGCCGCAGGTCGTCATCGCTGCCGTCCAGGATGTAACGCCTGACCTGATCCGCCGTCGCATCAGCCATGCCCGTCCCCTCTGCCTCCCCGTCCCCTCTGCTTCGTGGGCGTGTCTAGCCGGGCGGCGGGGAGCTGGAGTGTGACCGATGTGGATTCCTGATGGAGATTTCGCTCCCGCGAGCCTGAGGGCCAGCGGCGGTTTGATGCCGCGCGCTTTGGCAAGAAGATTTCGGTGAAAAGCCGCAACGGACACAGCGCTACCCGTCGTACGGTGATCGTCGCGGGCGTGGCGAACCTCGTGGTCGGCCTGGCCAAGCTGGTGGCCGGAATCCTCAGCGGGTCCAGCGCCATGCTCGCCGAAGCCGCCCACTCCGCCGCCGACACCCTTAATCAGGTATTCCTGCTGACGTCACTGCGCCAAGCCGAACGCCCCGCCGACGAGGACCACCCGTTCGGCCACGGCCAGGAACGCTACTTCTGGGCGCTGCTGGCGGCGTTCGGCATCTTCATCGCCGGCGCCGGGTTCTCGATCTTCGAGGGCCTGCTGTCCCTCACCCGCAGCCACAGCGAGAGCCCTCTTGCCGCCTACGTGACCTTGGCCGTCGCATTCGTCGCCGAGGGCATCTCGTTCGTCCGCGCCTTCTGGCAGGTGCGCGGCGAAGCCGGCGGCCACAGCGAGGAAGTCCTCGGCCACATGGAATCCAGCCCCGACATCACCGTCAAGGTGAACCTGTTCGAGGACAGCGCCGCCGTGGTGGGCCTGATACTCGCCGCCCTGGGTGTCGGACTCGGCCAGCTGACCGGCTCACCGGTCTGGGACGGCGCGGCGTCTATCGCCATCGGCGTGCTGCTCGTGGTCGTGGCGATCAAGCTCGGCATGGACAGCAGGTCACTGCTCATAGGACGCGCGGCCAGTTCTGAGGTGCAGCGGGTGATACGCGAGGAGATCGAGTCCCGGCCCGGCGTGGACGCGCTGCTGGAGTTGCGCACCATGCACATGGGGCCGGATAGCCTGATCGTCGCCGCCCGGGTCGCCCTCAACGACGAGATAGGAGCCGACCAGGCGGAGGACCTCGCCGACGAGATCGACCACAGTTTGTCGGACAAGCTTCCGCTGCAGCTGAACGTGTTCATCGACCCTACCCAGACCCGCCAGACACGACGGACTCGCCAGGCCGGCCAGGCCGGGGCGGGCCGGGCACCGGGCCTGGATACGGCCGGGACCCGGACTGCGCCCTAAGCCGCGAGGCCAGGGCTTCATTCGTGGCGGGTGATGCCCAGCCGGCGGCGGCCCGCGAGCCTGGTGGTGGTGGCCATTGGAGCTGGGAGGCTTGTGGTGAGCGATGATCTGGCGGCGCTGGCGGCCGAGGCCTACGTTTACGGCTTCGCGCTGGTCTTCGACCTGCAGGCGGTCGGCCGCTTTACTCGCGAGGGCATGGGATCTCTCGCGCCGGCGCCCGCCAACATCTTCAGCCACGCGATGAAGCTGGCCGGCCCGGACGACCGGTTCGTATCGATCAATAACGACACCATCTACTCGATCGCGCAGGTCGATGTCAGCGGCGGCCCGGTGCTGCTGCGGGTCCCGGACACCGCCGGACGCTATTACGTGCTGCAGTTCGTCGATGCGTGGACCAATAACTTCGCCTACGTGGGCCGCCGGGCAACGGGCACCGCGGCCGGGGCCTTTCTGCTGGTCCCGCCGGGGTGGCCGGGAAACGGGCCTGCCGGAACCCAGGTGATCGAGTTTCCGACGACGGTGGGCACGATTGTCGGCCGCTGGGCGTGTGACGGTCCGGCCGACCTAGCCGCCGTGCGCGCCCTGCAGAACGGGCTGTCCCTCGAACCGCACGGCAGCCCGGCACCGCTTAAGGGCATTCCGGCACCGGTCGCTGTCCCTGCCGGGCTGGCCTTCTTCGAGCAGATGCGGACCTGGATGCAGGCCTTCCCGCCATCCGGGCCTGACCAGGCCTTCCAGAAGCGGTTCGTTCCGCTCGGCCTGCTGGATCCAGTCTCGCCGTACGCTGACTGCCCGCCGGAACTGGCCCAGGCACTGACGACAGGCGCGGACGCGGCGAAGCAGCGGATGGAAACCGCCCTGAAGGATGGCAGCCTGGCGCCGGTCATCAACGGCTGGAGGCTCACCTTTCACATGTTCGACTACAACCTGGACCACCTCGGCCCGGGCACCATCGATGACCCCACGTGGAAGATGGCCGACCGCGAAGCGAGCTACCTGGCCCGGGCCCTGGCGGCCCGCGGCGGCCTGTGGGGTAACCACGGCTACGAGGCCGCATACCCGATGACCTACACCGCTGATGACGGTTCCGAGCTCGACGGGCGCAACCGGTACGCCCTCACCTTCGACCAGGACCCGCCCGTCGGCGCCTTCTGGTCCATCACCATGTACGACCTGCCCGACTTCTATCTTGTCGCCAACCCCATCGGCCGCTACTCCATCGGTGACCGTACTCCTGGCCTACGCCGCGACGCTGACGGATCGCTCACCATCGTGATCCAGCACGACCAGCCCGCCGATACCAGTAACTGGCTGCCCGCCCCGGCCGCGCCGTTCCGGCCGATTATGCGCCTGTACCAGCCGGAGCCTGCCGTACTGGACGGCACCTATAAGATCCCGCCCATCACCAAGATGGCCACCTAGCCCAGCCGGCCGACAGCAGACCAGAAAGCACCGGTGCGGCTGGGGACCGTCGCCATCTCGGGGCAGGTCCATGACATACTCGCCTGCCCCCTGAACCAGCCCGATCGCGTGCTGCTGTGCCGGGCTGCGTCTGCTTATGTACCTTGACAGTTACGTAACCAACTTGGTACATTCCAATCTATGGAAGCTGTTCTGCGGGCTCTAGCCGATGGGAGCCGGCGGACGGTGCTGGACACCTTGACCCGCGGCCCGGCTACCGCAGGTGAGCTGGCGGCACTGCTGCCGATCGCCCGGCCGGGGGTATCCCGGCACCTGCGGGTGCTGCGCGAGGCAGGGCTGGTCGAGGTGCGCCAGGAGGCGCAGCGGCGCGTCTACAGTCTCCGCCTCGAGCCGCTCGCCGAGGTCGATGAGTGGCTGGACCGGTACCGGGCCTTGTGGGAGCAGCGGCTGGATGCCCTGCACACCGAGGTGGCCAGGGGGAAACGCGAACGAAGGAGCACGACGTGACCAGCAACGCGGCCGCGGGCAACCGCATCGTGGGCACCCTGCGCACAGGGGATGGCAAGGGTGTCGTACGCATGGAGGACCGTTTCGACACCGATGTCGGAGACCTGTGGTCAGCGCTCACCGATCCCGGTCGTCTGGCTCGCTGGCTCGGCGAGTTCGAGGGCGACCTGCGCCTGGGCGGTGAGTTCCGGGCGCGCTTTTTCGCCAGCGGATGGGAAGGTACCGGGCGGGTAGAGGCGTGCGAGCCCCCGCGGCACCTGCTGGTGATGACCAAAGACGACGGCCAAGCCGATGAGCACGCCGTCGAGGCCACGCTGACCGCCGACGGCGACCACACCATCCTGATCCTGGAAGAACGGGGCATGCCCGTGAACCTGCTCGCCGCCTACGGAGCCGGGATACAGGTCCACATCGAAGACCTCGCCGCCCACATCGCCGGGCGGGGGCGCTGCGACGCCGAAGCGCGGTGGGAAGAGCTCAAACCCGCCTATGAGGCCCTGGCGTCCCAGCTCGGCTAGACACTGGCCGGTGCCGGACAGGCAGGCTGCAATGACCTACAGCACCAGGGCCCGTGGCCGGCTATGGCCCGGACTGGCATCTGATGACCCTCGTCCGTCCGCGCAGGCTGCCGCCTGGGTCGCCAAACTCGTTTGCGCCGCCTTCACGGCTGGCCGATGATAGACACCGCATTCGGGGCGATCCCCATCGACGCAAGGCAGCCCCTCGACCAGGTGGTGGACGCGATACTCTCCCACGGTGTCAACCGGCCTGACAGTGTCCGGCCTGGTGGGCGAGGGCTCTGGTGACATGCTGGCGAGCTGCGTGACGGCGTGCAGAGGCCTCGTGGGACGTTCGGACTGAGCGAGCAGGGCGGCGGTTCCTTCCGGCTATCTGGCCGAGACGTAGAGGTGCCTGTTCCGATAGCTGCCGGAAACCGCCTGGATGGGCGGGACTGTCAAGGGTGGCGTATGCGCCATCGCCGTGGCGACGCGATCGTAGGGAGCGCCCATGACTGGCCTGCCCTGGAGGGCTACACCGTCGGAAGCGGATGAAGCACCGGGGCGACCGGAGCCCCTGCGAGCGCGGGATGCCGCGGCTCCCTGGGAAAAGGAACGCCTGTATCTCGGCCCGCACTCCCTGCTAGGGGAGCAGCGGAATGTCCTGGTAGCTGACGGGGTGATCTTCTCCCAGGTCGGTGAAGTGCTCGTTGATCGCCTGGGCGATCATGTTGTGCTGATGACTGTCCGGGCTGAGCTGGCCGAGGGTGTAAGCCGCGACCCGGGCCGGGCTGGCGGTTCCGCCCACGGCCAGGTAGCCCAGCCACAACTCAGTGAGGGTGAGGCCGGAAAGCTCCCAGCCGTCAGAGAGGCTGAACCCCGGACCGGGACGGCTCATGACGGCAGGCCAGGCGGTACGGCCGCGAACCGGGGTGAGTGCGGCGAGCGGGCTGGCGTCATCAGCGGTGTCCTTAAGTAGGCGCCTGGCATGCGCCGCTGCCTGACCCGCCCGGCGCCTTCACCCTACCGTACCCCCGGCGAGGCGCCGGTGGCGGGTTCTGGTCAGCGCGATGGCCTCAGCAGCTCCCCGGTGGCGACAAGGTGCTCGGCGATGGCCCGCAGTTTGCGGTTCATGCTCTGGGACGAGGCGACCAGCAGCCCGAACGCCTGAACCCCGGTGATCTTGTACCGCTCCATCAAGATGCCCTTGGCCTGCCCGATCATTTCACGGGTGTCCAGCGCGGTCAGCAGGCCCGCTTGCGTCCGGGCCGCGGCCATCGCGAGCGCGGCATGAGAGGCCAGCAGGATGCCGGTGCTCTCGCTGTCCTGGCCGAACGCGGCTGGCTTTGTCGCGTAGATGTTCAGCGCCCCGAAGCTGTCGTCCCCGGCGAACAGCTGGAATGACAGCACCGACAGCACGCTCAGGCCCGTGGCCTCGCGGGCAAACCGGGGCCAGCGGCCTTCTGTCCGCAGATCATTGCAGCGCACGGTCTGATGGTGCCGTGCGGCGTCCAGGCACGGTCCCTCGCCGGTCTGGTACTGCATCCGGTCAAGCCGCTCGACCAGCTCGCCGGAGGCCGCGGCGGTGGAGAACTCCTTGCCGGTGACCAGGGTGATCCCGGCGTACTGCGCGCCGGGTACCTCGGTGACGGCCGCCATCGCGATATGGTGCAGAAGCATCTCGGTCGTGAGATCCGCCTGCAACTCGCGGGCCAGCTCGCTCAGCTGGCGCGCGATCCCCGGCTCGGCGCTGTGGCCGGTGCTTCCGACCGCCTGCCGCACCGGGTCACGCTGGTCCTCCGCTGCCAATGGCCTGTCTCCGCCGTTAGTCCGGGTGATTCCGCCAGCATAACGCGGCTGCGGCGGCAGGCGGCACACCCGGCCTAGCGGCCGGCTGGCTCTGCGTGAACATACGTGTCCTGGGCGGACTGGACCGGTGTCATTACGGAGGAGTACTGTCGCATTACGGTTGACGAGCCAGCCGATCCGGAGTTCCTGAATATCTGGCCTGTCCCAACCCGGCTGTGCAGACCCGTCCGGATCCCCGGATATCGCGCCTTTCGGAGAGGCGGCTGGCCGGTGACCGATGTCAGATATCCCGATACGGTGATCAACGGCGTGCCCGTGGTGGCAACGCCCGCAGAGATCGACATCACCAACGCTGAAGGGCTGCAGTCGGCCCTGTTCAAAGCGGCCGCGAACGGACCTAGGACGCTCGTGGTCGACATGACCCAGACCCAGTTTTGCGATTCGTCCGGGCTGCACGCCCTGATCGCCGCGCACAAAAGAGCCCAAGCCGACAGCCGTGAGGTGCTGCTGGTCATAGCCGGCACCGCCGTCCTGCGGGTCTTCGCCATCACCGGCATGGACAAGGTGATCCCCAACTTCACCACCCTGGACGAAGCCCTGGCAGCCGCGGCCGCCACCGCGGAGGGCCGCCGTTACCCGCGAGAGGAAGGAGATGCCCTGGCCGAGCAGCAGCCGATACATCCTGCCGCTTGCCGGTGAACGGCCGGGCACCCAGCTCGATCGGGCAAGCACCTGGCGCGTTCACGGTCCCAAGGCCGCCAACCTTCCGCTCTTTAGGCCGGACATATCCCCAAGTTGGCACGGATCGTACGAGCGTCATGCGCTGTTGTAGCTCGCTGCTGTCAGCCGTTGGCTGCTGCTGTTGCTGTCAGCTGGTCCTAGTCCCCATCTCCAAGGTCTCCCCGACGCCGTTACCGGGCGCTGCCCTTCCTCGGGCGCTGCCCTTCCTCGGGCGCTGCCCTTCCCCGGGCCCTCCCCGAACCCGACCGCTACCGGACCTGACGGCAGACGGGTTCTGTCAAGGCGCGGCGCAGCCGATCACGAGTGACGCCGCAGGCACCCTTAACAGGTTCCGGCTGTCGTGAACACTCCTACGGCGGGTTCGCAGGAGGCCACCTACACCTTCTTCTGCATGCTCCTGACCTTCTAACCGTAGATATACCTCTCGGCCGTTCAGCGCCGTCCGGGTCGGTCCGCGAGCCTGCTCTTCCCCGCCGGGCAGTTCCAGATGTTAAAAACGATTTTTCGTGGGCAGCCGACCAGGCATGTCCGGCGGTATGTCGAGAGGACGGAATGGCCGTGAGCGCTGCAGATAAGGCAAAGGACAAAGCCCAAGCGGCCAAAGGCAAGGTCAAGAAGGGTATTGGCAAGGCTCTCGACGACCCGTACATGGAAGGCGAAGGCAAGGCCGACCAGGTGAAGGGCAACCTGAAGCAGGCTGGCGAGAAGGTCAAGGACGCCTTCAAGAAGTGATCTGGTTCACCAGGCACGTGACCGGCGGCGAGCCGCAACCTTACCTGTGGCCCTGCCGTCCGTTGCCCAGTTCGAACGCAGGCCGGTATCAGAGGTCAAGGAGGTCGCTTGCCTGCCCCGTCTTCGCTTCGATTTCTAGCCCGGTACCGGGATGAGGCTGGCACCGAACACTGATACGGTTCCGGCCAGGGTCAATAAATACCTTCTGTCCCACGAGCGCCAGGTGATCAGCGTTCACCAGCATCCCGCCGTGCTGATCCGGCCGATTATTGAGGTCCTGGTCGGGCTTGCCATCGCCAGTTGGATGAGCAGTTCGATCGCGCATGGCAACGACACGGTCATCCTCGTGATCTGGGCCTTGTGGGTGCTCCTGCTGCTGCGCCTGTTGTGGAAGGTCTTCGAATGGTCGGAGAATTATTTCGTCATCACGTCTCAGCGGCTGCTGCTGTCTGAGGGCTTTCTTACCCACAAGGTGAAAATGATGCCGCTCACGAGGGTGACGGACATGAGCTTCCAGCGGTCCGCGATGGGCCGACTGCTCGGCTATGGCGAATTCATCGTCGAATCAGCGGGCCAGAATCAGGCGCTGCGCAACGTCGATCACCTCCCCTACCCCGAGCAGCTGTACCTCGAGGCCTGCGGGCTGATCTTCAAGGAGAAGGAAGAAAGCACAGACTAGCCCCGAGAATTCAGGCTGCCGTGTAGATGGCGGTGCGGCAACTACAAGAAGTGCTCTTGACCTGGGCGACAAGGGTGTCGAAGTCCTGACGTGATCCCGGGTCGAAGAAAGGAGCACGATCAGCGGGCCTCCGGCGAGGACGGCCGGGGTGCCCGAAGGCGTTCGAGGACTGCGGTTGTGCGCTGTTATCGGGTTGTGGCCCGATGTCAACGGACAGCTAGCATCTCGACAGCGACTTCGTCGGGGTGTCCGTTCGCACCGCTGAGCGGAGATGCACTGTGTTCTAGCAAGAGGAGGGCCATGTCGTCATGGCCGTGACCGCCGGTGTGCCGGTGCACGGCCGCCATCAGCGTGTCCAGTGCTTGGTCGCAGTCGGCGGCGGCAAGCGCCGCCGCGATCTGATCTTCCGGGAAGAACGTGCCGTGCTGGTCGCGGCTCTCGACCAGCCCGTCGGTGTAAAGCAGCAGCCGGTCGCCGGGCGACCAGCTCGCCATGAACGCGGTGAAGTCATCCTCCAGGCCAAGTGGCAGCGCCGTCGTAGCGCCGACCAGCGCCTGCAGGCCGTTGCGATGGAGCAGCAGCGGCGGGTGATGGCCGCAGCTGACAATGGTCAGCTCACCGCAGGAGGTGACCTGGGCCAGCACAGCAGTGACGAAATCCTCCTCGCCCAGGTGCGACCTGATGGCTCGGCTGACCTCGCCCGCCACCTGCTCCATGGAGGGCACGGCGACCGCGCTTCGCCGGAATGCGCTCAGCACGTGCCGGGCCAGCAGGATGGCATCGAGACCCTTGCCGCGGACGTCTCCGACGATCACCCGGATGCCATGCCCGGTGGGGATGATCTCATACAGATCACCGCCGACCGAGACCTCGCGCGTTGCCGAGCGGTACCGGGCCGCGATGCCGATCCCGGTCATCTCCGGGGGCAGCGGCGGAAGCAGCGCCAGCTGGGTGGCCTGCGCGACGGCGGTCATGCGCATGAGCCGCTCCTCGCGCCCACGGCGCATGGCCGCCACCATGATCGCCATCGCGCTGACCACGCAGACCGTCGCAAACCGCGTCCAGTAGTTCATATCTTCTGTGACGCCATCCCACCACCCGGCCGCGATCGCGAGCGTCACGGTGACGCCCGCGAAGATGGCAGTACGGCGTTCGTCAGCGGCGGTGGCCACGATCAGCGGCGCGGCAGCGAACAGCGAGACCACGATCAGGCCCGGTATCGCGTCGAGCACGCCGAACAGGATCAGCCACAAGGCCGCCACGGCCATCGCTAGATGCCCGGGCGATGGGCGCGACCACGCCCTCACTCCGGCTCACCCACTGACACGAGCTGCATGGGCTCCCCCACCACTTCACCGATTCCGGGCCCGGATCAGAACACCCGGTGGCAGGGCCCTCACGGCCAGGGCAGGACGCACCATGACCGCGAAGGCCACTCGTCCCGAGCCATTGACGCAGCGTGAACGCTAGCATGCCAAGTCCGTCACCGCAGGCAATCGCCACAACTATCCCATGTCGGCACATCAGGGACATTTATGACGAGATCATCACAAGCGCCATCGGCGCGCCCGTTTAGGGGGCAGACAGCGCGAGCATGGCGACGAGGAGGACGAGTCGGTAGACGTGCTGGTCCTGCTGGCCAATGGCCCGGGAGGTATCTGATGACCCTCGATTGATCGGCCAGGTCTCGCCGGGAGTCCCCTGACCTGCGGGTTACCTTGGTGCGGGTGACGGGAATCGAACCCGCACTATCAGCTCGGGAATCTGTGTAATCCGGGCTGTTCTGCCGCCTGACCTGCGATGCAGGGTGTCCGCGAGTGACCGTGAGAGACCACTCGTCACCGGGATTAATGGCACGCTAATGGCATGGCCACCACACCGGAGCTGGGGCCGTAGACGATTTAAGAGCAGGCTTGGTCGATTGCCGATGTGACTCCCATCGACTACGATGTAGTCATGAGTAAGCGCGCCGCTACACCCGTCAGGTTCGATCCGTCGGTGGCAGACCGGCTCGCTTCCTTCGTCGCGGCGAATCCCGGCATGTCGTTGTCTTCCGCCGCAAACCGGCTCGTCGACGAGGCCATGCGAATGGCCGAGCATCCCGGCATCATCTTCCGCTCCGGCCCTACCGGGCGTCGTGCCGCTCTGGCCGGAGGCCCTGACGTCTGGGAGGTCATCCGTGCTGTCAAGTCGGCTCACGCGGCCGAGCCAGAACTGGACAGTGATGATCTCGTGAACCTGGTGAGCGATAACACCGGGATAGCGCTGCGCCTGCTGACAACCGCGGTCCGTTATTGGGCTGCGTACCCGGGCGAAGTCGACGCGGAGATCACTGCCGCCGAGGCGGCGGAGGAAGCCGCCGAGCAGGCCTGGCTACGCGAACGCCAGCTTCTGGCCGGGTAACTCATGAGCCAGCCGCTGTTGCTAGACGAGATGTTCAGTGATGACATCGCCCAGCAACTCCGCGCCAAGGGCTACGACGTGATTTCGGTTGTCGCCGATCCAGCCCTGGTAGGGCTCCCCGACGATCAGAGCCTCGCTTATGCGACAACTGAGGGACGGGCGTTGGTCACCGCCAACATCAAGGACTTCATCCCCCTAGACACCCGCTATCGCGCCGCCGACCAGTCCCACGCGGGCCTGGTCCTTGTATCGACTAAGACCTTTCCGCAGAGCAGCGGCTTCTCCTCCGCAGTCACAACCGCCCTCGCCGCGCTACTCAGCGGCACCGCCAAGATCGAGCCCGGCCAGGTCCTATTCCTCACATGAGGTTAACTCGGGCGCAGGCCGCTGCCTGTCCAGCCGCCAAGGCATGCCGACTGTCAGCTTGTACAGCCCATCTGCCGATTGTCACGACCGATTGTCACGACTTCCGCGACGTTAATGGCCCGGCGAACCGCGGTCTGGCCTGCGCTGATCGCTGTGCCCTGGTCCTCTCCGTCCTCCTCGATAGCTGCCGTCCCTCGGCCGAGACAATCGAGCAGCGAGGAGGATGGCACCACCAGCTTGGAAGGCTGCGACCGACCCTGCCCAGACCAGGGATCATGCAGGTCACCGTCGTCGCGTCGGTCTAATGAGTGACCGTGGATACGCGTGTCTGACTGCCTGATCGGGCACGGTACGGCACGGGCTTCGCGAGCCGGACATGGCTAGGAGGATGACGATGGGTTGACGTAGTGTGACGGACAACCTTGGCATTGTCGAGCGCCTAGCGGCATCGATACCGGGTACCGCGGACTACCGGAATGGATCGACCTGTGGATGAACAGACGGTGACACCGGGCCGCGAGCAGATGCGGGCGCGTTACCCGGACGGATGCGGCTATGTCCAGCGTGATGGGGTGCGGGTCTACTACGAGGCCTACGGCACGGGTGAGCCCGCCGTCTTGTTCCTGCCGACCTGGGAAATCGTCCACTCCCGGGCGTGGAAGTTCCAGATTCCCTACTTTGCCCGCCATGGCCGGGTGGTGACGTTCGACCGGCGCGGCAACGGGCGTTCGGACCGCCCCCTCAACGTGGGTGCCTACGACCGGCAGGCAGCTGTAGGCGACGCGCTCGCAGTGCTGGATAAGATCGGCGCCGGGCGCGCGGTCGTCGTGTCGTGGTGCAATGCCGGAGACGATCTGATCCTGGCCGCCGAGCATCCCGAGCGGGTCGCGGGCCTGGTGCTGATCGCGCCTGACCTGCTGCTGACCGACGATCCCGCCGCCGAGGAAGGCCCCTACCCGTTCGATGCGGAGCCGGTGACGCTGGAGGGCTGGGCCAAGTGGAATCGCCACTACTTTCTTCGCGACTGGCCCGGATTCGTGGAGTTCTTCTTCACCCAGACGTTCACCGAGCCGCACTCCACCAAGCAGACCGAAGACGCGATCGGGTGGGGCCTGCAGACCGATCCGCAGACCATCGTGCGCGGCCTGGACGCGGAGTGGACCAATGACCGGGACAGCGTGCTGCGGCTGGGCGCGCAAGTGCCGTGCCCTACCCTGGTCATCCAGGGATCGCAGGACGCAGTGGTGGGACCTGCGCGCGGGGCTGCCGTGGCAGACGCCATCCCAGATGCGCAGCTGATCACACTCCAGGGCTGCGGCCACGCGCCGCACCTGCGCGATCCTGTCATCACGAACCTCCTCATCCGGGACTTCATATCCCGGATGGGCACCACGGCCTCTGTGGCGGCGCGATCAGCCGCATCATGAGCGCGCTTTACGTCTCCTCGCCGATCGGACGCAACGGGCACAGAAGCGCCCGGGGGCTTCGTGAAGATCGCTGGCCGCTGCCGTTGCTGTCACGGTTGCTGTCAGCCTCCATCAGGAGAGCAGGCTGTGTCGCTTCTGGCCGCGCACGAACGCTTCCGCGCCGGGCACCTTCTTGCCCGGCCCTGGTCCGTTTGCGCCGCCCCCCTCGGGCTGACTGCTGCCGCCCTATTCGCCGGAGGGGAGGTGTCAAGGGCCGATTCGCGTGAACGTTAACCAGACACGTTGACCTGTGCTCGTTGCACTGCGGTCAGATCGGCCCTTGATGCCGGACCGGAGGCGTATCACAATTCCGGCGGCAGTCTGATGGGGGCCTTTGCACCTTCCCCGGTCATGACGCCGTAAAGTGCCAGCACTTTGCCTCCGAGAAGACCTGTGCTCGTTGCGTTGGCCCTGCCAGGCAGGGTCGCAGCGTCATGTGGCCAGGAAGTCTACGATCCGCTTGTTGATGTCGGTGGGGCGCTGGACCATCAGGAAGTGTCCGACGCCCTCGATCAGCTCGGACTGCGAGCCGGGCCCGCAGTGCTGCGGCACCCGGTCGACCTGTTCCTGGGTCATGCCGTGGCAGCCGTCCTGGGTGCCGTGCAGGTACAGGCTGGGCTGGGTGATGTCCCTACCCCAGGCCGCCGCCTGCTCGGCCGCCCATTCCTCCGAGCCGAACCGGTTCGGGTCGAATTGCCCCCAGTAGTAGCCCAGGGCCGCCTTGAAATGGGCCGGATCGCGGATGCACTCCTTGACCTTGGGCAGGTCCTCCGACGCGTCGTAGCCGGGGGACCAGTCGGCCCAGATGTTATCGATGAACGCGAAGTCATCGGCCCTGATGACGTCCTCGGCCACCCGCTGATTCTGGAAGTACCAGAAGTAGAACGACCGCTTGATCTGGTCGTACTTGACGATGTTCTCACCGAAGATCGCGAACGGCGGGATGTTGAGGACCACCACCCGCCGCCATCGGTCGGGTTCCTTTCCGGCTGCTCCCCAGGCGCCAACCGCGCCCCAGTCGTGCGCGATGAGGACCGCGTTGCTGTCGCCGTTGAGCGCCTCGTGCAGCGCCATCTGGTCGGCGACCATCGTGCTGGAGTGGATGTGGTGGCGGTCATCGGGCAGTTCGGTGGGCGCGAACCCGCGGTTGAACGGGGCCACTGCCCGATATCCGGCGTCGGCAAGCGCCGGGAGCAGGTAGCGGTAGCTGAAAGGCGAGTCGGGGAAACCGTGTATGCACAGCGCCAGTGGGCCGTTTCCCTGTGTCAGGTATTCGAAGGTCAGCTGGTTAGCCCGCACCGTTCCCCTGTTGAAGTCCTGCATGGCACTCCCTCCCGCTGTTTACGCTTCCTTGCTGGCCCTTGACGGGCCCCAGTACTCATGGACAAGGTCGTCAGACGTCACGGGAGACGGTATTGGGCTCTGGCCTCGGCACCCCCCTCGCGCGCTCGCAACGACCAAGGCCGTCATTCTGCGCTCGTCTACGGCAGCCGTCAACACCTGGCGGCGCGGAGCCCACTAGCCTGGCGCCCGGCCACTGCGGACTCAGCCGGATCGGGAACGCGGAACCGTGCGCACTATTCCGTCCGCGTGGCGAATAAGCTGTGCGGATCTAGCGAGTCGCACGGCTCTGGCCCGGCGTGCGCCGCGCGGGCCTCCCAACGCTGAGCGGCGGCGCTGACGCCGGGCCCGGCGCCGCTTGATGACCTGCGGCACACGGGTAACCAGTTCGCGGCGAACAGCGGCGCGGGGCTCAAAGACCTGATGTCGCGGATGGGACACGACAGCGAACGTGCCGCGCTGATCTACCAGCATGTGGCGCGCGGCGCTGATCAGAGGATCACGGATGCGATCAACGTCCATGTCCAGGCCGAGCGCGAAGACCAAGGCGACGACGGCGACGGTCCGGCTGGGGCGCTCGTCCCCGCTGGCTAATTGCACGTTAATTGCACGGAAGGCGGTTACGACCGTGAAGCAGCAAGGCCCCGGTGCGGAGACTGTCGTCTTGACCTGGGCCTTCGTGTTGGAGCGGGTGACGGGAATCGAACCCGCACTATCAGCTTGGGAAGCTAGTAGCAAACTCGGATCACCTATCTCATCTTGCTACTGTGACCAGGAGAAAGAGCTCCTCGACTCCGCTACGTTGCCTCTTCGGGTAGAAAAATGGGTAGAAAACCGCCGCTGCCCGGAATGTGTGAAGCCTGGTGGAGCGCAGTGCCGTTTACATGAGCCTGCGGCAGCGCGCGTACCCCTTTGCTGATACTGCATCAGCCCTGGCCGGCTTGGGCGGCCCGGTCGATCATCATGGCAGAGTCCTGCCGACGGCAGGCCCGGAATGCGGTGGTCCGCACGTCGCGAGCCCGCGCAGCGTCGCGGCCGGGTCACTTCAACGCCGGTGCCTTCCTGCCGCCATGCGCCATGGGGACCGGCCATCCGGTGTGACAGGCCCGCAGTCATGGACGGGCCATTCAGCGGACGGGTCGCGCTGATCACCGGCGCGAGCGGCGGCATCGGGCAGGCGCTTGCACGCCGGCTGGCTACCGACGGGGCCGTGCCGGGGCTCGGCTACAGCGCCCACGGCCAGGCCGCCCAGGCACTGGCGGCGGAGATCACCTCCGCCGGCGGCACGGCGCCCGCGATCGGCGCCGACCTGCGCCGCCCGCAGGCCCAGACAGCTCGTCCGGGCACCACGATCACGATCCTGGAACAGCACGACGCGCCACCGCAGCCCGTTCGGCGATAAAAGGGCCTGAATCCCGCCGGACGGATCGTGGTTCACCGACCCGGGTCCGGCGGATCGGTGCGCTGGCCGGGCGTGCGGTGTCTACTGAGAGGGTGGACCCGGGATTGCACAGCCCTGTCGTGGTCGGGCGGGACGAGGAGCTGGCTGTCCTTCGCGAGGCGGTGACCCGGGCCCGGCAGGGTTCAGGCGGGATGGTGCTGGTCACCGGCGAGGCGGGGATCGGCAAGTCGCGCCTGCTGGAGGAGGCGAGCGGCTACGCCCGGATTCTCGGGATGGCCGTGCTGGCCGGCCGGGCGGTCGAAGGCGGCGGTCCGTACCGGCCGGTGGCCGAGGCCTTCAGCGCGAGGCTGCGCGATACGGCCGTGCCGGCGTCTGACGAATTGCGTCCGTTCCGGCCCGCGCTGGCCCGGCTGCTGCCCGGATGGCTCCCCGACGAGCCGGTGACGGGGGTCGACCCGGTGGTGGTACTGGGCGAGGGGGTACTCCGGCTGCTGAGCGTCGTGGCCGGCCAGGAGGGCGCCGTCGTGGTGCTGGAGGACCTGCACTGGGCCGACCGGGACACCTTCACGCTGCTGGACTACCTGAGCTCGCCGCTGACGGGGATCCCGGTGGCGCTGCTGGCCTCGGCGCGCAGCGACGAGAACCAGCCTGAACTGCTGCGGCGCCTGGCCTCGCGGACCGGCCTGCGACGCGTGCCGCTGACCCGGCTGGATCCGCAGGACGTCATCCGGGTGGCGACGGCGTGCGCGGGGGCGCCGCTGCCGGTGCAGGTAGCCGAGTTCCTGGTCGGCGCTGCGGAAGGGCTGCCGTTCCTGGTCGAGGAGCTGCTCTCCAGCCTGGTCGAATCCGGCGCGGTGGCGGACGGCGCGAAGGGGGTGGGGCGGGGGACTCTCGCCGTCGAGGTGCCCCGGACCCTGGCAGAACTCGTGCACCGCAGGCTGGAGCGTCTCCCGCGGCAGCCGCGCCAGGTGGTCGAGGTGGCCGCGGTGATCGGCCGCAGCGTCGACTGGAGTCTGCTCGGCCCGATCACCGGCCTGGACGAGCACGTGGTGGCGGCCGCGCTGCGTGCCGCGGTGTCGGCGTACCTGATGGAACCCGATCGGGACCGTTTCGTATGGCGGCATGCCTTGATGCGCGAGGCCGTGCTGGCCCAGTTGCTCCCGCCGGAGCGCGCCGCCCTGGCCCGCCGGGCGGCGGATGTGCTGCACACCGCGGATAGGGAGCTGACCGGCCCGGACGCCGTCCTGATCGCCGAACTGTACGCGCAGGGCGGCGAGGGGCGGCTGGCCGCGCAGATGCTGGTCCGGTCGGCTCACCGCGCTATCGCAGCCGGGGCTCCGCAGAGCGCGGCCGAACTCCTCGACCGCGCCGCCGGACTGGGGGCCGGCACCATCGCGGCGATGGAACGGGCCCGGATGCTGACCTTCACCGGGCAGGCGGCCCAGGCCCTGGACGTCGTACCGCGGGCGCTGTTCGGCGCTCGCGGCGAGGAACGATTCGAGTTGCTGCTGAGCCTGGCCCGGGCGGCGGTGACGGCCGGGCGCTGGGCGGAGGCAGAAGATTATCTGCGGCGCACCGGCAGAGCCGGTGACCCACGGGTGGACGCTATCGCCGCCGACGCTGCGTACGGCGACGGCCGGGTGGACCAGGCTGCCGCGATCGCGCAGGCCGCGGCGGCCGCGGCGCGGGAGAACCGGCTGGCCGAGGCCGGATGCGAGGCGCTGGAGGTGGTGGCCCGCTGCGCACGACTGACGGACATGCAGGCTGCGGGCGAGGCGTTCCGGCTGGCTTCCGACCTCGCCGAGCAGTACGGCCTGGTGCCATGGCACATCCGGGCGCTGCTCGGGCTGGGCACGGTAGAGCTGCACAGCGGTGGGACCGCGGTCCTGGAACAGGTCAGGGACCTGGCTCTGGACGCCGGGATGCTGGCCGAGGTGGCGGCGACGGATCTGCTGCTGGCCGACGCTCGCGCCTGCGTCGACGGTCCGGTCGCCGCCCTGGACCGTTCGGAACGAAGCGCCGCGCTGGCCCGGCAGGTGCGGCTGCAGCAGACCGCGGCGATGGCCGCCGCGCAGTGCGCGGAGGCCTACGCCGTCGCCGGCCGGCGCGAGGACATGCGGGCGATGCTGACCGCCGCCTCCGCCGCCGACGTGGCGCCGGACGTGGCGGCCGCTGCCTCGTCGGCGCTGGCGCTAGCCGCGATCCTGGACCGGGATCTGCCGCGTGCGCGGGATCTGCTGGACGACGCGGTCGAGCAGATGCGGGGCCACGCCAGCGCGGCGCCCCTGCGCACCTGGGGGCTGTGGGCGCTGATCCGGACCGTACTCGGTGACCGGGACGGTTCTGCGCGGGATCTGCTGCGGCACTCCCCCGCAGTCGCCCGCAGCGTGAACGGCGGCGCGCTCCGGTACGCCGACGCCGTCGCGGCCGGGCACGGCGGCGCCGAGGCAACGGCGGTCGGCCTGCTGAGGTCCGCCGATGAGCTGCTGGTCCGGGAGCACTGGTGGCGCCGACTGCTGCGGCTGCACGTATTCGAGGCGGCGATCACGGACGGATGGGGCCGGCCGGTCGAGGAGCTACGGCGCGATCTCGCCGGGTTCGACGCCGCCGGCGACCATCGGCTCGCCCGGATCTGCCGGGACCTGCTGCGGCATGCGGGCGCGCCGGTGCCGCGTCGCGGTCGCGGCGACAGCGCGGTGCCGTCCTCGTTGCGGGCGGCCGGCGTGACCAGCCGCGAGATGGACGTGCTGTCCCTGATCGCGCAGGGCCTTACCAACGCTCAGATCGCCGAGCGGCTGTTCTTGTCCCCGCGGACGGTGGAGACCCACGTGACCCACCTGCTCGCCAAGACGGGCGCGTCCGATCGGGTCGGCCTGACCCGTCGCCTGACCGGGTGATGCCCGCACGGCCCGCACGGTCAGGCGGACCGCGACTCGGGAAAACCGGCCAGCTGGTACAGCTGCCGCCGGTCTCGGCGCGATGGCCGCCGGTCGAGCCGGCGGGTGAGCATTGACCGCGCTTGCGCCAGCCGGCCCGCGGCCAGCAAAGCGTCCAGGAGCGTATCCTCGATGACCTCCTGCTGGGCAGCGCTGCCGCCGAGGGCCACCACGTTCGGGCGCACGGCCAACAGCAACGTGGACGCGGCGTCGTAGCGATCCTCGACGTAGGCCTGAAACCCGGCCACCAGCGGCGCGACCACGGCCGGGAAGACTGGACCCGGCCTGGACGCCGCATACCGGCCCAGCCGGGCCAGCCCCACCGCGTCCCGGCCAGCGGCCAGCGCCACGGCGGCGTGCCAGGCCGCGAACGGCGTCCGCGGCCGGAACACGTCCTGCGGGTCGACCGCCGCCAGCACCGCCTCGATGCGCCGCGGGTCATCGTCCCACACCCCCGCCAGGGCGCCCCGCCACAGCAGCGACGCCGAGTCGACCAGCGCTCGCAGGCCGACGACCCGTGGCGGGGCCAGCTGCTCGCGGTACCGGCGCCTGACGGCGGCCGCATCCTCCAGCGAGAGTTCGTGCAACGCGGCGTGCCAGGAGAAGTGCGCCCCGTGGTGCGCCTGCGGTGCCCGGCGGGTGATCCAGTCGTCCAGCCAGCTCAGGCCGGCGCGATGGTCACCGGTCTCGTAGTGAACGTGGGCGCGGGCGTGCACCGCATGACCGGAGGCCGGTTCGGCCGCCAGCGCCCGGCCGGCTCTTCGTGCATCATCGTGCTCAGACCGCCTCGGCTCGCTGGTTCTCGTACGAGAGTTGCAGGCCCAGCGCGGTGCGCAGGGCGAAGCCCAGCTCCGCCCCCGGCGTCCGGCACGGTCCGTCGT